>Ga0268262_10003080_pt1 | contig 18412 bp, 18 predicted proteins | sample TergutNc150P3_FD_190354 | JGI IMG/M metagenome (GOLD analysis project Ga0268262, IMG submission 190354) | Nasutitermes corniger P3 segment gut microbial community from laboratory colony in Florida, USA - Nc150 P3 (SPAdes) (version 2) | ecosystem: Host-associated > Arthropoda: Insects >...
GGGGGGGGGGGGGGGGGGGTCAACGATAAAATAGCAGCCAAATTACCGCCCAGAGCCTCCTGCGGAGGCTCGGCAAAGCGATTTTTTTGGCTAAAAGTCATATTTTAGAACAAATATAGAAAAGCTTTGACCATTTGTCAAGGGGAAATTATCAAAATTATTAAAAAAACAGATGCAACCAAAGCAAGAACAATTTGCGCTATCCAAAGAATACGTGAAATTTTATAGGCTTTTTGCCTTTTTACGCTCCAAGGAGGGAGTTCATCATCATTTCTTTTTGGGTTTTGCTGCATTTGCTGTAGGCTCAATATCAAAAAAATCCGGTTTTAAGATTCCGCTTTTGCAAAATACCATAGCTCGCTCAATGGCATTTTCCAACTGGCGAATATTGCCAGGCCAAGCTTGCTTTTGAAGCATAGCTACCGTCTCCTCGCTCGCCTCCTCCACCGCATAGCCGTTTTCCTCATTTAATTTGCCTATAAAGTAATTCAGCAAATCTGGAATATCTTCCTTGCGCTCCCTTAAAGGCGGTATATGCACTGGCACAACGCTCAAACGGTAATATAAATCCTCTCTGAAAGTCCCGTTCTCCACCTCTTGCTTCAAATCCCTGTTTGTTGTGCAAATTATGCGAACATCTACTTTTATCTCATCATCGCCGCCTATGCGAACTATCACTCTCTCTTGCAAAACACGCAAGAGCTTGCTCTGGGCGGCAAGCGGCATTTCGCCAATTTCGTCCAATAAAAGAGTGCCACCGTCTGCAAGCTCAAATTTGCCACGCCTCGTTTTCAACGCTCCGGTGAACGCCCCTTTTTCGTGACCAAAAAGCTCGCTTTCTATCAAAGACTCAGGGAGCGCAGCGCAATTTATTTTAACAAAAGGGCCGCCAGCCCTTAAACTTTGATAATGCACAGCCCTTGCCAAAACCTCTTTTCCAACCCCGGACTCACCCGTTATTAAAACAGAAGCATTTGTGGGGGCTACTGTTTCAACAAATTTATTCAAAGCCAAAAATTTTTCGCCGTGCCCTATGAAATTTTTTTCACACAGCTTTTTTCTCAAAGCAAAATTTTCCGTTCTATACTTGTATTTTTCAAGCACCATAGCAACAGCGTGCTCTATAATTTCCGCGTGCTCAAGGTCTTTTTTCTCTATAAAATGGTCTGCGCCGTTCTGCAAAGCCTCTACCGCCATTTCAATTGAGCCAAAAGCCGTCATCATCAAAAATGGCTGAGACGGCCTTTCTTTTTTAACCGCCTTTAATAAATCTATGCCTGTCATACCGGGCATTTTGTAGTCGGAAATTATCAAATCTGGATTTTCAACGGAAATCTGTTCCAAGGCTATCTTAGGGTTTGCCGCAACCGTGCAGCGATGCCCTTTAAGCTCAAGGATGTCTGCCACCGCATCTCGCATAATTTCTTCGTCATCAACTACAAGAATTTTAGCCATCTTGCCTCTACTTCTTTTTGTTTTTCACAATCTTTGCATCAACAACATTGCTAGCACCCTTGGGAATAATCGGCTTGCGGTTTATCACCATATATTGCGCAATGCTCCATAGATTTGAAACAGTCCAGTAAAGCACCAAACCGCTTGGCATAACCATACTGAACACGAACATCATAGCAGGCATCATCCATATCATCATCTTCTGGTTAGGGTCTGTGATGGTCTGTTTTGTTTGAAGCCAAGTGGTAAACACCATTATAAACGGCAAAACCGCAATGCCTTCTGGCATAACATAAGGGATGCTAAAACCGCTGTAAATAACATCGCTTTTTGAAAGGTCGTTAATCCAGCCAAAAAACGGGGCTTCCCTCAATTCTATGGCCCTGCCCAAAACCACAAACAAGCCTATGAAAATGGGCATCTGCAAAAGCATAGGCAAACAGCCTGCAAGCCCGCTGAACGGAGAAATCCCGTGCTTGGCGTAGAGTGCCATTATCTCCTGCTGCTGCGCACGCATATCGCCGCGAGTCCTTGCGCGAATGGCATCCAATTCCGGCTTTAGAGCCATCATAGAACGGGTTGAACGCATCTGTTTTAAGGCGAGCGGAGTGGTTACTATCTTCACCAAAATGGTTAAAAGAATAATCGCAATTCCATAGTTAGGTATTATGGAATAAAAGGAGTTCAATATCCGCAAAAGAACGCCGCACAGCCACACAAACCATTTATCCGCGCCAATCCACTCCCAGCCGCTGACTATTATTTTCTCATAACCCTGCCCCATTTTTTCAATATCCAGCCAATGGAGCGGCAAAATCGTGAAATCCACCGCCACAGAATCCGTTGCCATATTGTCGCTTATTGTGAGGGCGTAAGTGCCGGGGTCTTTTTCGTTCCGTTTTTCCTTTATGGGTTCTGCGCCAAGAGAAGCCTCGCTTTCGCCGTTGAAACTTATTATGGCGGCTATGTATTTTCGCCTTAACCCAAACCACAGGGCTTTGCCTTGGTCACGGTTAAACCAAGTTTGCTTTGTTACGGTTTCTCTGTTGACGTTGTAAGTGTTGTTCAAAATAATTTCGCTAAAAAGATAGCTCATCCCAAATGAATTGACTATTGGAATATGTTCGGTTTCTCGCATTCCGCCTTTCCAATTCAGCGTATATAGCTTGGGGGCAAAACCTTTTATTCTCGTAATATGCCTAATGGAAAGCCCATCCCTTGTGAATCCGTATTCCCTGAACACCGCCCTGCCTTTTTCATCTCTCCATTCAAAAACGATTTTTGCGGAATCCTTTACAACAATATCCGTTCCGCTCTCAATTGAAAAAAGCACATTGGAAAAATCCGCGTTGTCAAAACTTATGCTTAGAGCGCCTGCTTCCCTGTTCTGCAAAAGCTCAGGGAAAACTCCGAGGCTATCCGCAAGGGTTTTAGGAATCACGCTAACTATCTTTGCGCCTATGGAACTCAGGGTAATCCAAAAGCGGTCGGTTTCAACACGAATTTCCTTTGGGGTCGCCTGAACTTCTGCCACGTCTTGCGCTGCAAAGGGAGAATCCTCCAGAGCCTGTTCCGTTGCCACGGGAGTTGCTGGAAGCTCAAACTTCGGGGCGTCCAGCGGCGCGCTTTCCGCTCTTGCGGCTTTAACGGAATCTTGCTTTGCTTTTTCCAAAGCGAGTTCACTGGCTTTTCTTTGCAATTCCGCCTGAGCAAGTTCTTGCTGCTTGCTCGCGTTATGAATGGACCAAACGAACAAAAGAACTATTAAAATTACGCCAATTATTGTGTTTCTACTCATAGTTATTAACCCTCATCCAAACCTCTTAAAAAGATAATCTCTGTAAGGGCATTTGGGCATATTTTTTTCCAAATGCTCTTTCATTTTTTCCCAGTTCACAAAACCACGTTCAACAGCTATTTCCTCTAAACAAGCTATTTTCAAACCTTGGCGCGCTTCCAGCGTATATACAAAATTGCTCGCTTCCAAAAGGGAGGCGTGAGTGCCGGTATCCAGCCACGCAAGCCCACGGCCAACTTTTTTCACAAACAAAGTGCCTTCTTGCAAATAGGCTTTGTTTATGTCTGTGATTTCCAATTCGCCTCTTGCGCTTGGCTTTAACGCTTTTGCTTTATCCAGCACAGTTTTGTCGTAAACATATAAACCCGGCACTGCATATCTGCTTTTTGGCTTTGCAGGCTTTTCTTCCAAAGAAAGCGCCTTGCCTGCATTGTCAAATTCAACAACGCCGTATCTCTCCGGGTCGTTCACCGCGTAGCCTAAAATTCTAGCTCCCGTAAAATTTGCCGCATCCGCCATTATGCCGTATAAATCAAAAGAGCCGTAAAAGATATTGTCTCCCAAAATCAGAGTGCAAGTTTCGCCTTTGATAAAATCATCCGCAATCAGGAATGCCTGTGCTATGCCTTCCGGTTTTGGCTGAACGGCATATTGAATGTTTATCCCCCACTGGCTTCCGTTGCCGAGCAGTTCTTGGAAGCGAGGAATGTCGGCAGGCGTGCTTATCAGCATTATATCTCTTATTCCGCCGAGCATCAGCGTGGACAGCGGATAGTAAACTATGGGTTTATCGTAAACAGGCTGGAGCTGCTTGCTCGCCACCGCGCTCAAGGGGTAAAGCCTTGAACCTGCGCCACCTGCCAGAAGAATGCCTTTCATGGCGGTAATATAGGAAGTTTTGGGTAAAGGATTTTATATTTTACCTCATCTATAGATGCTCTTAATTTTAGTTGCCATTTTAACCACAACTTACCTAGGCCTTATGCTGTATCTATGGCTAGGTTTGCTAAAAAAGGGGCATCCACAGGGAGCAGCTTCGGTTGTAACGCTTCCATTTGTCTCCGTAGTAATCCCTATGAGAAACGAGGAAGCATTTATAGAAAACACTTTGAATGCTATAAATGCTCAAAAATATGCTGGTGAATGGGAAGCCATTATTGTGAACGACCGCTCAACGGATAGAAGCTCGGAAATAGTTCGCGGTTTTTGCGAAAATCATCCTAATTTCTCGGTTATAGATATTCCGCAAGATTCTCCGCAAATTGCTTCGCCTAAAAAAAGAGCTTTGAATGCCGGTTTTTCAACTGCGAAAGGGGAGTTTCTGCTAATCGCGGATGCCGATTGCGTTCCTCCACCGAATTGGTTAAATTCAATGGCTCTATATTTTGTAAGTGGAGCATCTGTTGTGCAGGGTTCAAAGGCGAACAATGGCGGCAAAAGATTTTTGCACGCCTATCAAAGGTTGGAAACCCTCGGTTTCACTTTAATAGAAGCCGCTGGATATAACCGCAATAAACCTATTGTGGCGAGTGCCGCATCTCTTGGCTATAGCAAGGATTTATTTTTTAAATGCGGAGGTTTTGAAGGGCTTTACGATTTTGTTTCTGGCGATGACGATATGTTAATACACAGAATGGCAAAGGTAAAGGGAACAAAATTTGCCTACAACTGGGACACCAGCGCGATTATGCCAACCGCTCCGGTTGATTCGTGGAAAGCGCTTTTGCAGCAAAGAGCGAGATGGGGAAGCAACGGCGCAAAATACGAGAACAAAGCGTATTCCGCTTTTTTGTTTTGCATATATGCTTTTTTCGTATGGCTCTTTATTTTGCCGTGGCTTGTGCTTGCAGGCATTCTTTTGCCTGATTATTTTTTGCTCTCCTTTGCGATAAAGTTCGTTGCGGATTTTATATTGCTTTTTACGGGCGCGCTCCGCTTGCGCTGCGTAAAGCTCCTATGGTGTTTGCCGCTCGTTGAAATCATTCAAATTCCGCTCTTTACCGCAGCCGTGCCGCTTGGGATGCTTGGGTGGTATAGGTGGAAAAAATAGTATGCTCTCCACCCATCAAGCCCTTGAACTCTTCAACCTGCCTTTCCAAGAATTGGCAATTCTGGCGAATGATTTCAAAGAGGAGCTTCACGGCAAAAATGTTTACTGGGTTTGCAATAGGCAAATAAATTATACAAATGTGTGCCGCCTGCATTGCAGCTTTTGCGCGTTTTCAAAGATAAAAAAAGATAGCCCTGCCGCCTATAATATGAACTTGGAAGAAATTTCAGCAAAGGCAAAAGAAGCCGTGAATTTAGGGGCACGTGAACTGCACATAGTAGGAGGGCTGCACCCCGACAATCCTTTTTCTTATTACACAGATATGCTAAAAACGCTCAGAAAAAATTTTCCCAAAGTAAACTTAAAATGCTTTACCGCCGTGGAAATTTGCCACTTTGCAAAACAGGAAAACAGGAGCATTGAAAGCATTTTGGCGGAGTTAAAAGAAGCAGGCCTAGACACAATGCCGGGCGGCGGTGCAGAGATTTTAGTGCCGGAGATAAGGGAACGGATTTGCGGGCAAAAAGAAAGCGGAGAGGAATGGCTCTCCGTTCACAGGGCAGCACACAAACTCGGCATCCCAACAAATGCAACTATGCTCTTTGGGCATATAGAAAAGGTGGAACATCGTATTGCGCATTTGGAAATGCTGCGCGATTTGCAAAGCGAAACCAACGGCTTTTTAGCTTTTTTGCCGCTTGTGTTTTTGCCGCAGAACAACGCCCTCGGCAGGCAAGTGAAAAGCAGAACTAGCGAAGAGGATATTTTAAGAACCATAGCCGTTTCAAGGCTTTTTTTAGGCAATATTCCCCACATAAAAGCCTATTGGGTGCAACTCGGCATAGAAACTTCTCTAAAGGCTCTGCATTGCGGAGCTTCAGACTTGGATGGCACGGTGATGGAGGAGAGAATTTCACGCTCGGCAGGGGCAAATAGCCCAAACGAGATAACAGCGAACCACTTGCAAGAACTCATCAAAAAACAAAATTTAATTCCTGTGGAAAGGGATGCGTATTATCAGCCCTTCACGGTTTTAACCGCTTTGTGAAGCCTTTCAAAAAGTTCCTCTATTTTGTTCAAAGGCACGGAGGAAAATGCTATGCGGATAAGCCCGGAAATCACTATAACCCCAACTCTATTTTTAAGGCATTCTTTCCGAATGGCTTCGGGTTCTGCTCCGTTTATTTTAACGCACATAAAATAGCCGCTGTTGAATGGCATAGCAACGAAAGATTCTTCGTATTCCTTATGGGCAGCCAAAACCTCTTTTATCTTATCATAGCGGGCTTTCAATATATTGTATTTCTCCTGCTTCTCGCTCTCATAGCTCTCGCTGCCGTAAATGCTGAAAAGAATTTCCTGCGATGGGCTTGCTGCGTTTGATATTGTTGCACGCACAGTGCCGGCGGCTTTGTCTTCCAGAGCTTTGAGCTGAATGTCGCTCGCATCTTTGAACGCAAAGGTCATAAAGCCAACCCTAAAGCCCCAAACATAATCCTCTTTTGTAGGGCCATCCATTTTAACCACCAGTAGATTCTGGTGGGCGGTTGCCAAAAGCCCAAACAGCGACTCCTCGTGTATCCCACTCTCGTACACCAGGCCAAAATAGGCATCGTCCAAAAGGGCAACCACATCGCTGCCTTTTTCCGCGCAGGATTTAAGTCGTTCGCAAATTTCCTTTGCTTCGCTATCCGTTACCGTGTAACCAGTGGGATTATTCGGGAAATTCAAGAGTACTATTTTTTTGCCGATGCCGGCGTCCAGAGCTTTGGCAAGAGAATCTACATCGAATTTCCCGTTCACGAATGTATTGAAGGTTTTGATGTTTGCTCCGTAACTTTCGCAGAAAATCAAATCGTAATTGTCCCAGTATAAATCCGGTATAATTATCGTGTCTTCGGGGTTTACAAACAAACTTGCCGAAATGGAAAGCGCGTGAGTTAACGCTGCTGTTACCACAGGTTCGCTGAATTTAATACCGGAGAGATTTTTATTCTTCTGCAATAATTTTTCTGCCCATTTTTTGCGCAGTTGCGCTTTCCCAAAGCTGGGCTGGTATAAAAAAGAGGCGTGGGCAATATTTTCGTGCACGGCAAAGACCTTTTCAACAGATGGCAGCGCGAGCGGTGTTCCGTCTTCTTCAAAAGCCGTTCCTATTGTGGCGTTTATTTCCACACCTCTGGCTTCGGCGCTTTGCCCAAGTATTCCTTTGTGCGGGAAATAGATTTTGCGGCCACGCTCGGAAAGAACGCGGTAGGCAACACATTTATCCAGTCCCAAATTTGAATTCAGGACATTTGCTAATTCTGAGAGATTATTTTTCATTGTGGGAAAAATATAGAAAACTGCTTATTGGCTATTTTTTTATTTCAGCGACTTTAAAATAATAGCATACTCTTCTTCATTAGGGGCAAAATCATCTGCATTTTCGCGCAGAGCTTGTTCCAACTCAGGCCCTGTGAACCATACGATTTTCTGCACTTCGCTTTCCTGGATTTTCAGTGTGAGTTTTTCGCTTTCAGTGATTTTCGCCATAAAAAAACTCTGTATTTCCCGGTCAACATCGCCGTTTGGCATAGCTTGCTCGCTGACAAAATCGTCTATATATTCCAGCCTGCTCTCCTCAAGTTGCAAACCTAATTCCTCTTCCAATTCCCTAAGCGCTGCGGTTATTATTTTTTCGCCAGAGCTTACGTGCCCCGCTGCGCTTATGTCCAATTTATTGGGAAAAGCGTCTTTTTCCATTGCTCTTAATTGGAAAAGAGCACGCTTGTCAGAATCTAAAATTTGCACGTGTGTTGTTCTGTGCCACAATTTGTTTTTGTGAATTTCGCTCCGCGGCAATTTTTGCCCCGTGTAGTTCCCATTGGAATCGCAAACATCTATTATTTCTTGCATGTTGTGGGAATAATAGGTTGCGTTTTTTTCTTGTTCTTAAAATCTTTGTAAATAGAGATAGCAAGCCCTATGAGAACGGCAAGCATTCCGGCATCGTCTATTTGCCCAAGGCCCGGAACTACGTCTGGGATTAGGTCAAGGGGGCTTAACACATACAATGCCGAAAGCCCTATGGCGGCAAGTTTAACTTTCCAACTTTTGATTTTCAGAGCTATTTTCAAAGCGATAACAAAAATGAGAACGCAAACTGCCAAAACAGCCAAACAAGTGAGCAAAACAAGCCAACTATCGGGAAAGAACTTCATTATCAATGCTCCAAAATTAACATCTTATTTTTTCCATAAGGCAGTGTTCTATAATATAGAATACCCGGCGCTGGAAGTTTTTCCGGTTGCCAAGTCAATGTGTCTCCAGTTTTTCCGTCAATTCTTTTCAACAAAGCGCCGTTTGCGGTGCGGATTTCCACTCCGCCGGAATTTGGCAAAGGCCCAAATTTTACTTTTTCAGAACGCTTTGGCCTCCAAGGATTAGGGTATGCTGCAAATTCCTTAAACGGGGTAGGCGGAACAAAATCCTTTTCCAGCAAGCGAGATAAAGCCCAAATCTGATAGTTATTATCCTTGAGTAAAAGGGTGATTTTCGCAGAGTCCACGCTTGGAGTCGCACCGTTGGGCATTCTTACAAAATCAAAAGTTCCAGCCGGTAAATATGATGGGGCTGCATTTATTTTCCAAGTTGGCCACATCTGCATATCATCCGAAAAAGGTTTGTATAGGTATGGCCATAATTCCGCTCTTAAGCCCGAATAAAAAATATGCGTGGCATATTTGTGAAATAAATCTTCTACATTTTCATCCTCTCCCCCGTGTATATTTACATACCTTGCTAATTGCACAGCAAATGTTTCTTCGGGATATTTTGAAAAATAATCCCAAATATGAGAGTCAAATTTTTGTCCAAGCTCGGAAGATAAAAATAGATATAAAGTAGCATAACCATACCCCTCATCGCTTTTTAAATCTTCCATAGAGTTTCCAGGGTTATGAAAGATGCTTTTAAGATAGTCTATATAATCGTTAACCTCCGGCGCTCCTCTTTCCTCAACTCCCGTTGCACTTGCTTCCAGCCAAAAAGTACCATATTTTAGAATGTTAAATTGCGCCATCTGAAAGCTATGGTAAAGCTCGTGAAAAACTGTGGCTTTCAAGGCTAAATGCCATTTCCCGTCTTTTGAATAATCTTCGTTTATGGAGGATGTAAAAGGAGTTCCCTTCTTTTTATTTTCGCAATCCACATCGTATATGAAGTTGTTTTCTATGGCTATTTGAGTTTCTCCTGGCCTTCTTACGTCGTTAAAACGAGTTTGTCCATAAGTACTGCAGTAGCCCCATGCCCCTGTGTCTATAACTTCAACTGGATAACGGCCAGACGGAACGTTTTTGCGGTAATAAGCGGTTCTAGCTGTACCTCTTATGTTTTTCATTCCCAAAGTATCTTTATGCAGCTTGTATGCTTGTTCTAAATATTTTTCCAGAGAATCTATGTAAACAGCAAACTTAATTGCATCTGTACCCTCTGTTGCATAATAAATGATAAAATTCGGAGTTATTCTCTCCAGAATCTGAACTCCAAAAAGGCTCTCTGCGCTATATTCTTTTGCAAGCGTTTTTTTCTGAGGATTTTTTAGCTCTTCTATAAAACGCACTGTTCCGCAACGCCCCCCTGCACCAAAACTCAACGAAAAAAACAAAGCTATGAAAAATACCGCATAAAAAACATTCATCGCTTTCACCTTTGAGAGTCTTGTTCAGTTCTTTACGCAACGAACACTGAACAAATAAGACTTAGCGTAGTAGGTATAGTAGATGAAATCACCGTCGTAGCCCATATTTCTGCCAAAGGCACGGTCGCCGTCATCGTTGGAACTCCACCAAAAGCCATCGTTGCCTATACCGTTTAAGTTGCTATCGTCGTTGCCGTAGCCGCCTGGCAAAGCCGCAAATCCGTACTTGTCCCTACCGTTGCCAGATTCTCCTTTATAATCATTCCAGCCGCTTTTTGCCTTTAATAATTTCCCCGCTGTCTCGCTGTCGTAGGGGCTTTCTGTGCCTTCGTCTCCGTCTGCAAAACGTGCTAAATTATCCCAATCGGCATTCGTAGGCAGATGCCAACCTTTTGGGCAAGCCTTCTTTGCCGCGTACCAATCATATAATCTACCGTATTTATTGCAGTTCGCGGTTTCGCCTTTATAGCATTTAGAGTCTCTCGCCTCAAAATTCAAATTCTCCGCCATCCAAGTTCGCTTGCCGATTTTAGAGGTTTTGTACTTTTTTTTGTCTCTGGTATCAGTAAAAGTATCTTTCTGTTGAGCAAGAGCCACAACGCAAAACAAGGCTAGCAATATCATTACTCTTTTCATTTTTCAATCTCCTTCCCCGTTCTACGCAGGAATCCTATAAATATACATTTTTCTATATTACTTCTATAAATTTATGAACAACTTAGCAAAGCGTTGTATTTTTGCCTTTACTGCAATGCCAATAGCAGTAGCTCTTTTGTGGTTTGGAGATTACACGCGATGGGCTTTTATTCTGTTTTTGAATGCTGTTGCGGCTTATGAATGGGCAAGGATGGTCTCTGCCGTTTACCCGGAAAAAGCTAGGGCAATTAGCGTGTTTTCCATTATTTGCGCAATAGCTTTGACCATACCTTGGATAGGAAACTGTTACAGTGCTTGCATTTCCCCAATTTTGACAGCCGTAATTTTGCTTTACATAATAGCGGCCTTCGCTTATGTGGATGTTAAGCATTTGTTTCCCTGGCTTGTGCTTCAAATAGCAGGTCCCCTTTACATAGGGCTTTGGGGCGGGATGAGCCTTAAGCTGTTTGACCCAGGGCAAGGATGGTGGGAATGCTCAAAATTTTTGGTTGTTATGACCACCTTATGGGGCTGTGATTCTGCGGCTTATTTCGCCGGCAGGTTTTTGGGCAAACGCAAATTTTCACCGCAAATCAGCCCAAAAAAAACTTGGGAAGGCGCAATCGGCGGAACGCTTTTCTCAATTTTCTGGTTCTGGATTTGGACTAGAACTGGCTTTGGCATCACAGTATTTGATATTCCCTTATGGGTTGCCGTAGTTTTGGCTTTTGTGATAGCTGTTGCAGGGCAGTTGGGCGATTTGCTTATATCCGCCCTAAAGCGATGGTCTGGCATAAAAGATTCTGGCGAGATTTTTCCGGGGCACGGCGGCGTTTTAGACCGAGCGGATAGCTTTTATTTAGCCGCTCCAATAGCCACAATTTTACTATCTTACTTCCAACATTAAAAAGAGGTTTTTATGTCTCACAACTATTTGTTCACTTCCGAAGCCGTTTCCCCTGGGCATCCAGACAAAGTGGCTGACCAGATTTCCGATGCTATCCTTGATGCTATGCTCGCTCAAGATCCCAAAAGCAGAGTGGCGTGCGAAACCCTAGTCAGCACAGGTCTTGTAGTGGTAGCCGGAGAAATAACTTCAAAGGCAAATGTGGACTATCAAAAAGAGATTAGAGACACCATAAAAGAAATAGGTTATACCGAAACTGGGATAGGTTTTGACGCGGATAGCTGCGCGGTTTTGGTGGCTCTGGACAAGCAAAGCCCGGACATTGCGCAGGGCGTTAATGCTGCCGCTGCCGTAGGCAAAGACACCGCGGAGCAGGGTGCTGGCGACCAAGGTATGATGTTCGGTTATGCTTCCGATGAAACCCCGGAGCTTATGCCGCTGCCAATTTTCCTAGCTCACAAGCTGATGGAAAATATAGACGTTTTGCGCGAAAAGAAAGTTCTAAAATGGCTGCGCCCTGATGCGAAAAGCCAAGTAACCGTTGAATACAACAGCAACCAAGAGCCTGTGCGTGTGGATACCGTTGTCATTTCAACTCAGCACAGGCCCGAAGTAACCCACGCGCAAATAAAAAAAGAAATTGTTGAAAAGCTCATCAAAAAGACAATCCCGGCAAAACTTTTAGACAAAAGAACACGTTACTTGGTAAACCCAACTGGAAAATTTGTTGTTGGCGGCCCTCACGGGGATAGCGGCTTAACCGGGCGTAAGATTATTGTTGATACCTACGGCGGTATGGGCAGGCACGGCGGCGGTGCATTCAGCGGCAAAGACCCATCAAAGGTGGACCGCTCTGCGGCTTATGCGGCTCGCTATGTTGCAAAAAACATAGTCGCTGCAAAACTCGCAAAGAGATGCGAAGTACAAGTAGCCTATGCCATAGGCTACCCAGACCCAGTTTCCATAAACGTCAATACATTTGGCACTGGCAAAATTGGCGACCATAAATTGGAAGCTCTTGTCCGCAAGCATTTTGACTTAAAACCAGCAGCCATAATTAAACATTTGGACTTGCTGAAACCGGGTTACAAAGCAACGGCAAAGCACGGGCATTTTGGTCACAAGGGAGCTCGCTTCACTTGGGAAAAAACCGATAAGGCAGAAGCCCTGAAAAAAAGCGCACAGAGTATATGAAAAAAATCATCCCTCTTATTTTGCTGGCATCCGTTGCTTTTGCCGCTAAAGATACCATTTCATTTGCGGCAGTAGGCGATATAATGATGGGGCTGAATTACCCCAATAGCGCTCCGGTTCTCCCGCCGCAAGACGGAGAGCTTACATTTGCAAGCGTAAAAGAAGCTCTGAAAAACGCGGACTTGACCATTGGCAATTTGGAAGGTGTTTTGCTGGATTCCGGTGGCACTGCCAAGCAATGCTCAAACCCCGATGTTTGCTATGTTTTTAGAATGCCGGAGAGATATTCGGGTCTTTTGGTTGACGCAGGTTTTGACCTTATGAGCGTTGCAAACAATCATTCCGGGGATTTTGGCGAGACGGGGCGCAAAAGAACGCAGGAAACTCTTAAAAAAGCTGGAATAGGCTTTGCCGGTTTTGAAGACTTGGCAGAGACATATATTTTGGAGAGGGATGGCATTCGCTACGGCTTTGTGGCATTTGCCCCCAACAACGGAACTGTGCGTTTTGGCGATTTAGCCAAGGCGAAAAGTTTGATTTCCGGGCTGAGAAAAAATTCCGATATTGTTATTGTGAGTATGCACATAGGGGCAGAAGGCAAAGGGAGCTCGCGTGTAACGCGCAAAACAGAGATGTTTGTTGGGGAAAATCGCGGCAACCCTTATGAGTTTGCCCGTTTTGCCATAGACAACGGTGCGGATGTGGTATTTGGGCACGGGCCGCACGTTCCGCGGGCAATTGACATTTACAAAGGGAAGTTCATAGCATACAGCTTGGGGAATTTTGCCACCAACACAAGCGTGAACATCACCGGAGTGAGCGGTTATGCACCCATAGTGAAGATAAAAACCGACCGCAAAGGCAATTTTATTGAAGGCGAGATTATCTCCGCAATTCAGCAGGGAGATAACGGCTCTCGCCGCCCCTTTTTAGACTCAACCGGTGCGTGCATAAAGGAAATCAAAAGATTAACCGAAATGGACATCCCGGAGACAAAACTCTCCATAAGCGAGAATGGGAAGATAAGCATAAAAAAATAAGTATTAGCCAATCAGCATTTTTTTTACTAAAGTCTTTTCAAAACTATGCCGATATATGGAAAAAAGGAGTGTATTTATGAGTGTAAACGTTGTGTCCAACGCAAATCCGGTGAATAATTCCGGTTCATCTTCCAATTCAGGCAGAACTGGCAAAACAGGCAAACACGAAACGACTCCGTTTCCGTCTTATGTCACGGTAAAGAAAACCGAAAAGATTGAAACGCCAAAAGACATCGTGGAAATCAATGAGGCCGCCCTTGATAGCGAAAAGGTAAGCAACAAGGGTCAGTGGAAAAACTTTGATATGGAAGCCTTCCAGACCGAAGTCCGCAATAAATTGATGGACTCCATAAACCAGTCCAAAAAAACTTTGCTGGATGCAGGTGTTGGATTTGCCGAATACAATGAGTCTTCTATCCTATACAAAGTTGACGAAAACACCAAAGCCGCTGATGTTCCTGAATATTGGAATGCAGAAAAAACCTCGCAGCGGATAGTTGATTTTGCTATGAGCTTCCGCTCGCTTGCCCCAGAGCTTTCCGATGAAGAATATATAGCTCAGGTTCGCTCCGCAGTGGAACGCGGTTATAAATTGGCAAAAAAAGATGTTGGCAGTTTGCCGGGACCCTCAGCTAAATTATTCAACGACACTTATAGCTCAACTATGAAAAAATTTGACGAACTAGTGGAGCAAGCTAAAAAGAAATCTGGTGAGGCCTAAAAAAATCTACATTTGAAAAATGTATTCCTCTCCTCCTGCATTGGAAAAACTGGTGCAGGAAATTTCCAAGCTGCCTGGCATAGGGCGAAAAACCGCCCGCAGGCTCGCTTTCCATTTAATCTCCGGCGACAGGGAAAAAATGGAAAACTTGGCGCAAGTTCTAATGGAAGCAAAAAACAAGCTGGTTCACTGCAAACTCTGTTATGGATTTGCCGAAAGCGAGATTTGCCAAATATGCGATAACCCGCGCAGAGATAGGGAATCCCTTTGCGTTGTAGAAAGAGCGAGCGATATTTTACCATTTGAAAACAGCGGGGCGCATAAGGGGCTTTATTTTGTGCTAGGTGGGGTTCTTTCTCCGCTGGATGGGGTAAAACCCGAATCTTTGCATATACCGGAGCTTATAGAGCGAGTGGAAAAAGAGAATATAAAGGAGCTGATTTTAGCTTTGGGTTCAAGCCCTGAGGCGGAGAGCACTGCCCTTTACATAGACAGGGTGCTCTTAAACTCCCCCGTCCACCGTACAAGGCTTGCCCGTGGCATACCTGTGGGTAGTGACTTGGAATTTATAGACGACGTGACCATGCTCAGGGCTTTTAAGGAAAGGGTGAAGATTTAATTTTCTATATTTTATCCGCTATGGAAGAAGTAGTTATTACAGGAATGGGCTGTGTTACGGATTTAGGCAACACTCCCGATGAGTTATGGAGCAACCTCTTAGCCGGGAAATCCGGCGTTGGGTTGATTGACCGCTTTCACGTGGAAACGTATCCGGTGAGGTTCGCAGGGCAGATAAAGAAGTTTGATGCTTCGCCCTATTACAGCGAAAGAGACCGTAAACGCATTTCGCGCAGCATACAGTATGCGATTCATTCCGCTGAAACAGCTCTTAAAATGGCTGGCATAGAGGATTCAAGAACAGGCATTGATGTTAAAAGAGCGGCTGTTCTTGTAGGCTCTGGCATGGGCGGTATGGATATCTTTTATGAAAGCTCCGCAAATTTAAGCGCAAAAGGACCAAAGGGCGTTTCGCCTTTCTTTGTGCCACAGGCAATAGCCAATATGGTTGCAGGGGAAATAGGCATTCGCACCGGATGGATGGGGCCAAACTGGAGTCCCGTTTCCGCTTGCGCAACATCTAACCATTCAATTATCACTGCGGCAGACCAAATCCGCTTGGGCAGGGCGGACATAGCCTTGGCAGGTGGCACGGAAGAGGCTGTTTGCCCCATAGGTTTGGCTGGCTTTGCTTCTATGAAAGCGTTAGCCACAAACAACGAGCACCCCGAAAAGGCGAGCCGCCCCTTTGATGTTGGGCGCAACGGCTTTGTGCTATCCGAGGGTGCAGGCATTTTGGTTTTGGAATCTCTTTCGCACGCAAAAAAACGCAACGCAAAAATTTATGCTCGCTTAATGGGTTATGGGATGAGCTGCGATGCTTACCACATGAGCGCGCCCAGGGAAGATGGCGAAGGTGTTCGCTTGGCTATTGAAATGGCGCTTAAAGAAGCTGGCATTAGCTTGGAGCAGGTTGGCTATGTGAATACGCACGGCACAAGCACCCCACGCGGCGATGTTGCTGAATGCGGCGCTATTCTCAAGGCCTTCAACAACAAGATAGACAATGTTAAGATAAACAGCACAAAGTCCATGACAGGGCACATGTTAGGCGCAGCGAGCGGAATGGAAGCGATAGTTACTATAAAATCCTTGATGGAGCAAAAATTGCATCAAACGCTGAATTTGGAAAATCAAGACCCTGAAATTCCATTTGACTGCTGCAAAGGCGGTAATGTGGAGCATAAATTTGAATATGCTCTTTCTAACTCCTTTGGTTTTGGTGGGCATAACAGCGTTTTGGTTCTCGGCAAGGTCTAAAATAACGGAGTGTAGCTCAGTCTGGTAGAGCGGCAGCTTTGGGAGCTGCATGTCGTCGGTTCGAATCCGGCTACTCCGAGATGCCCGTACCATACAAGATATGGATTTTCTAGATTATTTTTATGCGCAATTTTTCCTATCAAAACCCGACTAAACTAATATTTGGCAAAAATACCATTGCTTCCCTTGCAGACGAAATTCCACAAAACGCCAGAATTCTTTTAACCTACGGTGGCGGCTCAATAAAAAAGAACGGCGTTTACGAGGCGGCAAAAAAGGCACTGGGCAGCAGAGCGGTTTTTGAATTTGGCGGCATAGAACCAAACCCTCGCTACGAAACTTGCATTAAAACCATTGACATAATAAAAAAAGAAGGCATAGACTTTTTGCTCTCCGTAGGTGGCGGTTCTGTTTTAGATGCAACAAAATTCATCGCGCTCGCCGCAAAATACAACGGCGCAGACCCTTGGGACTTTATGTGCGGAAAAGCGCAAACCCCAAGCGAGGCATTGCCTCTCGCAGACGTGCTAACTCTCCCCGCAACGGGTTCAGAAAGCAATGCGAATTTTGTGATTTCACGCAACTCTACGCAAGAAAAATTTGGCGGCTGGTCTCCGCTAATCTATCCCAAGTTCAGCATTTTAGACCCCGAAACCACCTACTCCCTGCCCGTTAAGCAAACCGCAAACGGCATAGTTGATGCTTTTGTGCACACAATGGAACAGTATTTAACCTACCCTGAATACGCACCGCTCCAAGACCGCTGGGCAGAATCCATTTTGACAACGCTTGCAGAGCAAGGGCATGTGGGCATTAACGAGCCTAACAACTACGATGTTCGCGCAGCCCTTATGTGGACTGCTACAATGGCTTTGAACGGCTTAATCAGCAGAGGCGTTCCCGAAGACTGGGCTACGCACGGCATAGGTCACGAGTTGACCGCGCTTTACGGCATAGACCACGGGCAAAGCCTGGCTGTTGTTATGCCGGGGCTTTGGCGCAACCAATTTGAAAAAAAGAAAGCGAAGCTGGCTCAGTATGGCCACCGCGTTTGGGGGCTTTTGTCTCGCAAGCGGGGTCAAGAGGGCCACGATGAAATCGCGGTTTTGGCAATAGAAAAAACAGAGGACTTTTTTGAATCCCTTGGAGTTCCCACAAAGTTGAGCGGCTATGGGGTGAACGCAGCAGAAGCTGCCGAGAAAATTTCCAAAAGATTTGAAAGCCGCGGCTTGACGAGCGCAAAAGGGCTTGGCGAAAACGGCTGCATTGGGCCTAAGGAGATTAAGGAAATTTTGGAGTCTCGTGTATGATAAGTTTAGCAAAAAAATGGGCTTTGATTACTGGCGCAGCACGTGGCATAGGCAGGCAGGTTGCTTTGGCTCTTGCTGGGCAAGGTGCGAATTTAATTTTGCACAGCCGCAATTTGGAGCATACCAAAGCGTTAGAAGGCGAGATTAAGGCAAAGGGCGTAGATGTTTTTTCCATTGCCGCGGAATTGAGCGACCATAAATCTAGGGAAAAATTTTTGGCAGAACTTGACTCCAAAAATTTGGAGATAGCCGTTGTTTGCAACAATGCGGGTTTGCAAACTCCATATAGAAAAAATTTTTGGGAAGTGCACGAGACCGATTATCTTACGAGTTTTCAGGTGAATACAATAGCCCCTATTATGATAAGCTGCCATTTTTTGCAGAAAATGCTCAAAGCTGGTTTTGGCAGGGTTATCTGCACCACAAGCGGAATAGCCGAAGAACCGGAGCAAATGGCTTATGCAACTGGCAAAGCCGCTCTGGATAAGTTTGTGAAAGATATATCGCCAAAATTAAAAGGCACGGATGTTAGCTTGAATTTGCTAGACCCTGGCTGGCTTCGCACGGACTTGGGCGGCCCAAACGCCCCTAATTCCGTGGAAACTGTAATCCCCGGCGCGATAGTCGCGGCCTTTGCAAAAGGCACGGTAAACGGCAAATGGATAAGCGCACAGGAATATAAGGATTTATCGCTTGAACAAGCAGTAAAGAGGTTGGAAGGTTAGGTCACCTATGTTTTTTG
>Ga0268262_10003081_pt1 | contig 18407 bp, 20 predicted proteins | sample TergutNc150P3_FD_190354 | JGI IMG/M metagenome (GOLD analysis project Ga0268262, IMG submission 190354) | Nasutitermes corniger P3 segment gut microbial community from laboratory colony in Florida, USA - Nc150 P3 (SPAdes) (version 2) | ecosystem: Host-associated > Arthropoda: Insects >...
GCACACGCATTTTTACTTTTTTATCCCAGCCGTATTCGGTTTCGGTGTTGACAGACGCAAAAAGAGCGGCATCCGGCCCCACCGCAACGCCTTGAGGCAAGCCCCTTGCTCCCGTAGCATACCCTTGTATGTTCAAGTGGGAATAATCAACAGGATAATCCTTGTCTGCGCCGGCAGTAACATTGCCGAAAGGACCCGGATAGATAAGTTCCCTTCCCCTGAATGTCGCCTTAAAAATCTCGCAGTTCCCCCGGCAATCGTCCACACAGCGTGAACAAAGACCGCTTGACGGGACGACACTTCTTGAACGGTTAACCGTGCGAGTTGCGTCATTTGCATTAGGTGTCCCTAAATTCATTTGATACCTCCAGATATAACATACTACATAATGTAAAAAAATTCAATGTAGAGTAGCATTTTTGGGTGGGACAGCCTTCGGGTCAAGCTTGTTTTTTTCTATCTTATAACAATGAGCGGGTTTTTAACTAACCGAGGTGATAGAAAATGAAACAACAAGTAGTTTGCGAAGTGTGTCAGGGCGAGTTGTTTAAACAAGAAAGTATGTTTATTTGCCAACACTGTGGAATTAAATATTCTATTGAAGAAGTCAAGAGAATGTTGACTGAAATGCAGCTAAAAGAGAAAAAAGAAGGAGATAGATTAAGTGAAGAGCAAAAGTTAAAAGATGAAGCGGAAAGATTAAAAGAAGAGGAAAAGCAAAGATTAATGGAGGAGCAGAGGCTGAAAGAAGCAGAACAAAAAAGGCTAAAAGAAGAAGAAGAACAAAAGATAATAGCTGAAGAAAAAAGGCTAATAGCTGAAGAAAAAAGGTTAAAAGAAGAGGAGCAAAAGTTAAAAGAAGAAAAAGAAAGATTAAAAGAAGTACTGAGATTAAAAGAAGAAAAAAGGTTAATGGAAGAGCAGAGATTAAAAGAAGAAGAGAGATTAAGAGAAGTGCAAAGGCTAAAAGAAGAAGAGCTAAAGCTAATAGCTGAGGAGCAAAGGTTAGTAGAAGAAAAAGAAAGATTAAAAGAAGAGCAGAGATTAAAAGAAGAGGAAAGGCAAAGGGAAGAGCAGAGATTAAAAGAAGAACATCAAAAAATAATAGCTGAAGAGCAAAAGTTAAAAGAAGAAAAGGAAAGGTTAACGGGAAAACTGAGAGTGATAGCGGAAGTTCCACAGGAAGCTCCGCAAGAAAAAATTGCAGAAGAAGTTCCACAGGAAGAAGCTCCTCAGGAAGCTCCGCAAGAAGAAGTTGCAAAAGAAGTTCCTCAGGAAGAGGTTCCTCAGGAAGCTCCACAAGAAGAAGTTGTGGAAGAAGCTCCACAGGAAGAGGTTCCTCAGGAAGCTCCGCAAGAAAAAGTTGCGGAAGAAGTTCCGCAGGAAGAAGCTCCTCAGGAAGCTCCGCAAGAAATTGCAAAAGAAATCTCAAAAAAAGATGAAAAATCAATATTTGGCGAACCGGTAAAACAAAAGAAAAAGAAAGGTTGCTTTCTTTATTTTATAATAATTATTTTTATTCTTGCAATTATTGCATACTTTGCCAAACCTTATTACATAGATATTTTTTATGATTACATAGGAGCGAAAGCCGAAAAAGAAAACGACAATGCTGTTGTCAATGCTGTTGTCAATGCTGTTGTTGAAGCAGATACTTTACAACAAAATCCCGAGCAAAATTTAGGTGCTTCCGATAGCATAGAAAATCCTTCAGACACTAACACTATTGTAGCAAAGGAAGTGCAAGACGAACCTAAAATTATCAAAAAAACTGAAGCCGCCAAAAAAAATGAAGCTCCTAAAAAACGAACTGAATCTGAAAAGCAAACAGATGATGATGTAGCCCAAGCAATAGCAGCCGTACTTAAATCAGAATCAAAGCCAGAACCTGAACCGGCCCCCAAACCAGTTTCAGAGCCAAAATCAAAAGCCAAAGCTGAAACTTCCAATAAAGGAAATTTTTTCAAAACCAGCTTTAATTGCGAAAATACTAACAGTGCAACTGCATTAGCAATTTGCACTAACGAAGAATTAGCAAAATTAGATGTGCAAATGAATAGATTGTATCAACCTATAAAAATTGCTTTTGAAGAAGAGCAAAGAGAGTGGCGAAAAACCCTAAGCAAATGCAAAGTTGATGTTAATTGCTTAGATAAAATGTACAGAGATAGAATAAAAGTTTTGAAAGACGCTCAGTGAGTATTAAATGAAAATTCTCCTAATCGGCAGCGGCGGAAGGGAACATGCCATTGCACTTAGCATAAAAAAATCTCCGCTTTGCACTGAGCTGGTTTGCGCACCGGGGAATCCGGGTATGGCAAATCTTGGAAAATGCTTGCCCGTTGATGTTGCAAATCCAAAAGCAATAGCAGAGATAGCAAAAAACGAAAAAGCCGACTTCACCGTTATAGGTCCAGAAATTCCGCTTGTGGCAGGCGTTGTTGATGAATTTAAAAAACAGGGAATGCAAATTTTTGGTCCAACCGCCGCCGCCGCACAACTCGAAGGCAGCAAAGCTTTTAGCAAAGAATTTATGAAGCGGAATAAAATTCCAACAGCAGCTTACGAAACTTTCACGGATTTGCAAAAAGCAAAAAATTATCTCAAAGAACATCCTGCTCCCATTGTTGTGAAAGCATCGGGCTTGGCGGCGGGCAAAGGGGCTATTGTTTGCGCAAGCGATGAAGAGGCTTTGAATGCGGTTGAAGAAATGCTCGGTGAAAAAGCGGTATTTGGGGAATCTGGGAAAACCGTTGTTATAGAAGAATTTATGGAAGGAGAAGAAGCATCTATTTTTGCTGTGTGCGATGGCAAGGATTATATTTTGCTCGCACCCGCCCAAGACCACAAGAGAATTTTTGACGAAGACAAAGGCCCAAACACAGGTGGAATGGGTGCCTACTCCCCTGCCCCGCTTGTGAATGATGAAATGCTTGACAAAATAAAAAAAGAAATTGCCCTTCCCACATTGCAAGGAATGGCAAAAGAGGGAAATCCATACACAGGTGTTTTGTTCATAGGCATAATGGCAACAAAGCAGGGACCAAAAGTTGTGGAATACAACTGCAGGCTAGGTGACCCCGAAACCCAAGCGGTTTTAGCGGTGTATAACGGAGATTTGCTGGATTTATTTCACAAAGCCGCAACAGGAAAACTAAAAGAAATCGCAGAAACTAAGCCAGAGGGCTACGCCGCCGTTGTTGTTATAGCAAGCAAAGGCTACCCGGGCAAATACGAAAGCGGAAAGGCTATAAGCGGGGTGAGCGAAGCGGAGAAAAAAGGAGCGGTGGTTTTACACGCTGGAACAAAACTCCAAAACGGCGAATTGCAAACAGCAGGTGGCAGAGTTTTTGGAGTGGTGGGAAAAAGCGACACGTTAAAAGCCGCCCTTGATATTGCGTATTCCGGCGTGAATGAGATAAAGTTTGATGGGGTTTATTTTAGGAAGGATATTGGAAAGAGGGGGTTATAGTAAAAAATTCCCCAGCATCCTCTTCCCCAGCGGGGTCATTATGCTTTCGGGGTGGAATTGAATGCCCTCAACATTAAGCGTCTTATGGCGAACCCCCATTATCTCGCCATCTTCGGAAGTGGCGGTTATTTCCAAACAACTTGGCAAACTTTCTTTTTCAATAACAAGGCTGTGATAACGCATTCCGTCAAAGGGTTCGTCAATGCCTGCAAATACGCCTTTGCCGTTTGCATTTATGTTTGAAGTTTTGCCGTGCATAAGCCTTTTTGCACCGATAATTTTTCCGCCATAAAAAAGACCTATGGCTTGGTGACCGAGACACACACCCAAAATAGGGATTTTGCCTGCAAAATAACCAATTGATGCAACGGTTATCCCAGCATCTTCGGGGCGACCGGGACCGGGCGAAAGCAAGAGTTTTTCGGGTTTTAATTCCGCAGCTTCTTCTATTGTAATTTTATCGTTTCTAACAACCTTCACATCTGCCCCAAGTTCCAAAAGGTATTGGTAAATGTTATAGGTAAAACTATCGTAATTGTCTATGAGGAGTATCATAACATCTCCAAGGCTTTGGCAACAGATTTCGCTTTATTTATAGTTTCTTGCCTTTCCGTTTCTGGATTGCTGTCTGCAACAATACCTGCACCCGCTTGCAAAGTCAATTTCCCGTTTTGCACAACCGCTGTGCGAATGCAAATCGCAAAATCCATTCTTCCGTCAAAAGACATGTAGCCAACCGCGCCGCCATAATTGCCCCTTGCCCTTGTTTCACATTCCGCGATTATCTCCATAGCCCTAACCTTGGGCGCGCCGGAAAGCGTACCCGCTGGGAATGCAGCTTTCAAAACATCAAAAATATCGTAGGAATTATTGAGTTCCGCTTTTATGTTAGACACAATGTGCATAACGTGGGAATATCTCTCTATAATCATAAAGTCATTGACCTTAACCGTTCCCGCTTTTGCAATTCTGCCGAGTTCATTGCGCCCCAAATCCACAAGCATAACGTGTTCGGCAACTTCTTTTTCGTCTTTCAAAAGTTCTTCGGCAAGGCGTAAATCTTCTTCTGCGGTTTTTCCCCTTGGTCTGGTACCGGCAATGGGGCGTAGCGTTGCAATGCCGTTTTCTACCCTAATCATAGTTTCGGGGCTGGAGCCAACAAGGGTTGTGCCACCGAGTTTCATAAAGTAAAGATAGGGAGAGGGATTTATAAATCTCTGCGCTCTGTATAGCCCAAGCAAATCCGAGGGTGCATCGCAAACAAAAGCCTGAGATGGAACGCATTGAATAATATCGCCTGCAACAATATGTTTCTTTATTTTTTCCACCATAGCTCTAAAATCTTCTGGCTGCATTAGGGGCTGCGGTATGAATGTGGATTTTTTTGGGTTTATGATTTGAGGATTTGGATTTGAGAGTTTTTTTAGCGAAGCATTTAATCTTTCTTTTGCGTTTTGAAAATCGTCCTCTGAAAAAGCAAAAGACATTAAATCTAGGGTATGGTGAACGTTGTCAAAGGCTAAAAGTATTTCGGGCAAAATAAAATGGGCAAGCGGTTGTTCAGGGGGTAATTTGCTTTTTACCCTTGGCTCAAAAAAAGATACCATTTCGTAGGCAAAATAACCCACAAAACCGCCTTTGAATTTGGGCAGTCCGGCAAGTTCTGCGTGGCAGTACTCGCTTGCTATTTTCCGCAAAATATCCAAAGGTTCGCCATTATGAGGTATTTCCTCTGTTTTTCCCTTTTTATTCACCTTTACAATAGAGCTAAAAACTTGAATTTCCAAGTGCGGAGAAAATCCCAAAAAACTATACCTGCCCCAATGCTCGCCGCCTTCAACGGATTCAAACAAAAAAAGCGAATTTTCGTCCATAAACTTGGAAAGAACGCTAACTGGGGTTTCTGTATCTGCTAAAATTCGCACTCCAACGGGAATAATAAGGCTTGTACCGCTTGGTTTTTGAGCTAGCATTTCTTTGTATTCTTTATCGTTTGGGTATTCCCTTATTTGCATGGGTATAAGGTAGAAAAAATTTTCGTGCCTGTCTAAAAGCTTTGCCAATAAAACAGGCATTAAACCCTGCTCACGAAGTGAAGTTGGCAGGGTGAGTAAAATATTTTTTAAATTTAAGTAACACTTTCATTCCATTATGGTGTTTAAGTAATATGAACCAAAATCTTAATGCGGAGCAGCTTTACACCCGCTATGCGCCAATGGTGCTCAGGCGGTGCAATAAGCTGCTCGGCGATGAAAACGCTGCGGCAGATATTGCCCAAGAGGTTTTTATTAAGGTTTGGGAAAAGCGAAACTCCCTCAATACCGAATTCCCGTCTAGCCTGCTGTGGCGAATGGCAACAAATATGTGCCTCAACCACATAAGGAACAAAAAGCGCAGAGGCGAAAATATAAGCGCAAATGATATGCTTGTGCATATAGCCTGCGCCGAAGATGTGGAAAACGAAAGAGGAAACAGAGATATTTTGAACCGTCTCTTCAAAAAGCACCCTGATAGCAGCAGAACCATAGCGGTTTTGCACTATATAGACAATATGACTTTGGAAGAGGTTGCCGCAGAGGTTAAAATGTCTGTTCCGGGAGTTCGCAAAAGACTTCGCTCTTTAAAAACCACCCTAATTGAATTGGAGGCTCCATGACTGTGCCAGACTGGAAAATTGAACGCTACCTGCTTGGGGAACTGCCCGAAAGCGAAATGCAGGCTTTGAAAAATTTGGAAAACGAAGAACTTCGTTTGCAAATTGAGCAACTGAAAAACAGCAATAAAGAATTGCTCGCAAAATATCCCTATAAACGCAAATTCACCGTGCTTTCCAATGTGCCTTTGCGGTTAGCGGCTATATTTTTGCTATGCGCCAGCGCATTTATTGCCATACTCTCTGGCGAAGATACATACGAAGATGGCACAAGGGTAAAGGGCTTAAAAACGGGCTTGGAAATTTGGCGCAAAACAGCTGAACAAACCGAGCAATTAGCGGATAACAGCGAAGCAAAGGCAGGCGATTTGCTGCAAATTCGCTATATTGCCATAGAACCTTATGGAGCTTTGCTCAGTTTAGATGGCAATGGAGTTTTAACCATACATCTCGCTGGCAAAAATGGCAAAGCAGCGAACCTTGAAGCCGGAAAAATTATCTCTTTGAAAAATGCCTACGAACTGGATAATGCTCCAAAATTTGAAACTTTTTATTTAATAACCGCTAACAAGGAATTTGAACTTGCACCAGTTGTGGAAAAACTTTTGCAAGGCAAAACGCCAAGCGATTTGCAGATTGAACAAATTAGGCTAAGAAAGAGGTAAAAAACTAGTTGAAAACACCCTATGGCTTAAAACTTTGAAATCTGGGAAAAGCTTCTGGATTTTTGCTCCATAAGGTTCGCTTGCTATGCGCGGGTCTAGCAACAGCAGGGTTTGTTTTTTACTTGAACGCGAAATTGCAGCATAAGCCTTTCTAAGGGTAAGAGCGGTTTCTGGGAAGGTTAAGAGCATAAAGCCATTTTTGTTCTGTTCTTTTAAAATTTCCATTTGCTTTGCAAGCACAGGTTCTTTAATGTCTGGGAATGGAAGCCTTGAAATTACCACAATGGTGTTTTCTGGCAATTCAATTTCTTCCAAGGATTTCAATTCGTCTGGAGTTCCAACTAAAACATTGCCTATTTCTTTTTGGAAAAAACTTGCCAAGTTAAAGAAATTGCCATCTGCACCCTGAAAAAAACAGTTTTTACTTTTCAAGGTTTCGTCTTTTTTTACCTCGGCCTGCAATTTTGAAATGGATGCCATATCTGTAAAAATAAGGGTATTGCTCACGTTTTTTGAAATAATTTCGCATAAGGTTTTTGTCAATTCTTCTGCGAATTTCTCATCGGTTGGCTTGGGCAAAAAATCTGCGGCAAAAACCTGTGGAGGTTCCTTGGGTGTTTTAGAACTGAAAATTTTTGTCTTTGGATTTTTTCCAAACAATGCAAAACGATTGGTCAAATATTCAAATTGCCCATTTATGCTAAGTGTGTTGGAAACAAACAATGCAGATTTAAGCGTTGGATAAAGAGATTTCCATTTGGTGGAAATATTTACCAGCTCTGCACGGAAATTCACCTGATGCGGATTGGAACTATTCTCTACCCAATATACAAATTCTCCGTGGGATGCAGCAAAAAAGAAGGAAATATCGCTTGAGATTTTTCTTATATCAGAAGCGAACTGCATACAATCTTTTGCCTTGCCCAAATCATTTTGAGCATAAAATTCTGCACTTGCTTTCTCTATTGTTTCTAGCAGTGCTTTTAGCGAATTTTGAAAAGGCTCCGAAGAAATTCCAGTTTCGCTTGAAAGATTCTGGCTATAAATTATTCTGCGTTTTTTTTCTCTGTTGCAATAATTTTGAATTTCTTTTAACAAATTCAAAAATAATTTTTCGCTTTCAGCAGCAGCTTCTTCCCATTTTTTGCACCATATATTCTGTTTTATGGAATTCTTCAAAATGTAAAAATGCAAATGCCGCCCAAAAGCTTTTTTGCTCTCTTGCGGGAGTTTGCTGGCATCGTCAAAAATTATTTTTTCGCAGTTAGGCAAAAGCGCAAAATCTGTTTGCATATCCTGCAAAAACAATTGGTGCGGCACAAACAGCAAATTGGAATTTTCTGCCGCTTTTTTTGCGTTTTGAAAATGGCACTTTGAAAAATGCTCGCACTTCTCGCCAAGGCAAGATGGTGCTTCGCATGCTACTTTTTTCCATAAAATAGGATTGCGATTATAATGCAGAACTTCGTTCAAATCTCCGGTTTTTGTTTTTTCCACCCAGGTTATTATTGCAAAAAAAGCTATGCGTTCTTCCATTGTTAAGTAAAGTTCCGCATCGCTTAGGTAGTTGTGAAATTTACGCAAACACACATAGCTAAAGCGTTCTCTCAGCATTGCGGAGCGAACTTTATCATCTATAGGTGGCATTTTTTGCAAATATTTTTTTGTTGCTGTTATTAGAATTTTTTCCTTTGTTTGCGTTACATGCTGCACCGCAGGGGTTAAATATTCAAATTCGCTCTCACATTCCACCAAGGCAATTTGCTGTTTTGAATGGCTATTCGCGCTTAAAATTTCCTTAACAAATTCACTGTATTCCATAAATTCTCCTAAAACAATGGCTCATAGGCTGTACCCGTAGCCATTTTTCTTAAATTTTCTTTAATAGTGCTGCTGTTTTTTTCCAGCTCTTCTAGTCCAAGCAAAAAAACTTTTCCGCAAGCCTCTGCATCTGGCAAGGCACGGTGCGAGGCAGAAACTTCTATTTTTAGCTGTTTTATCAAATTCACCAACTTATGGCTTTCAAAAGTCCAAGCTGCTTGAGCTATGGCAAGGGAATCCCAAAAAACGAATTCCTTGTTTTTAAGCCCGTTTCTGCTAAGGGCAAGCATAAAAATTTTTGAATCAAAAGAGGCGTTGTGCGCAACAAGAGGCAATCCATTTATGAATTCTAAAATTTGCGGTGCTATTTCTTTGAATGGCTTTGCCTCGTTAATTTCGCTCTTCGCAATGCCCGTTAAATAATAGACAAAGGCAGGGACCTCCTTTTGCGGCTTCACCAAAAAATCAATACTAGCGGCAATGCTGCCATTTTCAAAGCGAACAAGGGCAATATTTATAATTTCGTCCTTTTCGGCATCTAAGCCAGTGGTTTCTAAATCCAGTGCAATAAAGTTTTGTGGTAGCATTTTTTAAATGTAGAAAATTTTCTGCTATCTAGTTAAGCAATTTTAAAATAATATCATACTCCCCTTCATTAGGAGTAAAATTATCCGCATTTTCGCGTAGAGCCTGTTCCAGCTCCGGCCCTGTGAACCAAATTATTTTTTGCACTTCGCTTTCTTGAATTTTCAGCATAAGTTTTTCGCTTTCGGTGATTTTCGCTATAAAAAAACTCTGTATTTCGCGGTCAACATCGCCATTTGGCATAGCCTGCTCGCTGGCAGAATCGTTTATATATTCCAGCCTATTCTCTTCAAGCCGCAAACCTAGCTCTTCTTCCAATTCCCTGAGTGCTGCGGTTATTATTTTTTCGCCAGAGCTTATATGCCCCGCTGCACTTACATCTAATTTATTGGGGAATGATTCTTTATCCATAGACCTTAATTGGAAAAGAGTGCGTTTGTCAAAATCAAAAATTTGCACGTGCACTGTTCTGTGCCACAATTTGTTTTTGTGAATTTCACTCCGAGGCAATTTTTGCCCCGTGTAATTACCATTGGAATCGCACACATCTATTATTTCTTGCATATTATATATTATACTCCGGCTCCACATTTTTCAAGGCTTCATCAAATATATTTCCAAAGTGAGCGATAAAAACATTAGATATGGATGGGTCAAATTGCTTTCCGCTATTCAACTCTATTTCCAGCAAGGCATTTTCAACGTTAAGCGCTTTTCTGTAGGGCCTAGTTGATGTCATAGCATCAAAACTATCTGCCACTGCTATAATTCGCGCGCACAGGGGAATTTGTTCGCCATAAATGCCCTGCGGATAGCCTGTGCCGTCAAATCTTTCGTGATGGTGATAGACTATAGGAACCAAATCCTTAAAGGCACCTATGGCTTTGATAATATTTGCTCCTATTTCGGGATGTTTCTTAATTATTGCAAATTCTTTATCAGATAATCTGGATTCCTTATGGAGAACAGCATCGGATATCCCTATTTTCCCAATATCGTGCAACAGAGCGGATATTTTAAGCCTATCAATGTCTTTTTCTGGCAGTTTAAGATGCCTGGCAATGCCTACGGAATATTCCATAACCCGGCGCGAATGACCAGAAGTATATTTATCTCTGGCATCTAATGCTTCGGATAAAGCCATAACCATCTCAAAATTCATAAAATCCCTTAAAAAAATATTAAACGAACAATAATATAGTAAATGAATAATAATATACTAAACATATATGTTTAGTATATTATTAAATGAATCGCCTGCTGATGACCACAGAGCCTCTGGTTGAAGCTCTACGCAATACATATAAATTTACTATGTTATTATTTAATATGAGAATATCCGCAAAAGGCCGCTATGCTCTTGCCGTCATGGTTCGAATGGCAGAAAATTACGGTAACGGGGAATATATAGCCGTTGCCAATATCTCTAAAAATCTTGGAATTTCCAAGATTTATCTTGAGCAGATTTTTTCGCTTTTGAAAAAAAGCGGTTTGCTCAATTCGGTAAAAGGCACTCGTGGTGGTTACCATTTTGCACGAAGACCAAAGCAAATCACAGTAGCAGATATTTTATCGGCGGTGGAAACTTCGCTTTTTGAAGAAACTAAAGACATGACCTCCGACAAAGCAATTGAAATTGATAAATCCATACGCCTATTGGTTTTTGATACCTTGGATAAAAAAATTAAAGAAACATTGGAAGGCATCACGCTTGAAGCTCTAGTTTTAGACACAGAAAAACACAAAGCGACCGATAAGAATATGTTTTATATATAAAATTATTCTATATTCATTCCATACTTAAATAGTGGAGTTTTATATGGGATTATTAAAAGCAGCAATGGGTGCCGCCGGTGGCGTTTTAGCCGACCAGTGGTTGGAGTTTTTTGTTTGCGAAAGCTTGGATGCCAACGTGCTGGCTACCAAGGGTCAAAAAAGGACTAGCAAAAGAAGCAGCAACACTAGCGGAGAGAATAATATTATCTCCAACGGTTCTGGTATTGTGGTGAACAAAGGGCAAGCAGCCATAATAGTGGATAATGGCCGCATTGCGGAATTTTGCGCAGAAGAAGGACATTATACCTATGATCATTCTTCGGAGCCTAGCATTTTTCACGGGGGCTTGGGGCAAGGGCTTACGGGCTCCATAAAAAGCATGGCAGAACGCTTTAAATATGGCGGCAGCCCTGGCAAAGACCAACGTGTGTATTATTTTAATACCAAGGAAATACTTGGAAATAAATACGGCACGCCAAATCCCATTCCTTATCTAATAGTTGACCCGAATATCAATTTAAAACTCACCATAAGTTTAAGGGCAAATGGTGAATACTCTTACCGCATGATTAACCCCGCATTGTTCTATGCCAATGTATGCGGCAATGTGGATGAGCAATATACCAGAGATAAAATAGATAGCCAGCTCAAATCCGAAATAATCACCGTTTTGGGACCATCGCTTGGGAAACTCGGCAAAGGTGCGGACGGCAAAGGTTTGGAATATCACGAAATTTCTTTCCACACCGATAAACTCGCAGAGATTCTAAACGAGGCTCTCAGCGCAAAGTGGAGAGATGGTAGAGGGCTAGAGATAGTAAACTTTGGAATTACTTGCACTGCTTCGCCCGAAGATGATAACCGAATAAAGCAGTTGCAAACCGCAGCCGTTATGCGAGACCCTACTATGGCAGCTGCTTCTTTGGTGGGCGCTCAAAGCGATGCTATGCGCACTGCGGCTGGAAATTCTGCCGGAGCGATGACTGGTTTCCTCGGCATGGGAATGGCGGCTCAGGCAGGCGGAATGAATCCGCAGGCACTCTTCCAAATGGGGCAACAGCAACAACCGCCTCCACAGGCAGCTCCAGCAGCGCCAGCTCCAGCACCTGCGGCTCCCGCAGGCGGCGGTGCCGCTACTTGGGCTTGCTCTTGCGGCCATGCAGGAAATACGGGTAAATTTTGCGCGGAATGCGGAAAGCCAGCCCCTGTCTCTAGCTCACCCTGGAATTGCTCTTGCGGCCATGCAGGAAATACGGGTAAATTCTGCGCGGAATGTGGAAAACCAGCCCCTAGTTCACCTTGGGCTTGCTCTTGTGGCCGTACAGGAAATACGGGTAAATTCTGCGACGAGTGCGGTAAACCGAGGCCTTAAAAATGGATATAAAAGAATACAAATGCCCAAATTGCGGCGGAACGGTTAATTTTGACAGTTCCAGCCAAAAAATGAAATGCCCCTATTGCGACACAGAATTTGAAATTGCCGCGCTGGAAGATTACCAAAAGGAAGTTGCAGCAGCAAAGGATAATTTCGGTTGGTCAAAAGAAGAAGCCGGAGGGGAATGGAAAGAAGGCGAACTTGAGGATTTAGGTTCCGGTTCCTGCCCTTCTTGCGGAGCGGAGCTTTTAGGCGATGCCAATACTGTTGCAATGGTGTGCCCTTGTTGCGGCAATGCGCAGATTGTGAGCAAAAGACTCTCTGGATTCTTAAAACCAGATTATGTGATTCCATTCAAACTTAAAAAAGAAATGGCAGTAAAAGCATTGAAAGATTTTTGCAAGGGAAAAAAACTCCTGCCAGATTTTTTTGTAAACGAGAACCATATAAACAACATTCAAGGAGTTTATGTTCCTTTTTGGCTTTTTGATGCCGAAGCGAGCGGCAATGTATGCTACATTGCAACCAAGGTTAAAAAAACAGCTAATTATACGAAAACCGATTTCTATTCCGTAATTAGAAATGGCAATATGGCATTTGCAAAAATACCAGTTGATGGCTCCGAAAAAATGGACGATAAATATATGGATGCCATAGAACCCTTTGATTATGCGGATATAAAAGATTTTCAAACAACTTATTTGGCGGGTTATATTGCCGAGAAATATGACGTTGATGCAAAAAAGAGCAAAGAGAGAGCAGCGCATAGAATAAAAACTTCGGTGGAAAAAGAATTTGAAAAATCGGTTAAGGGTTATAGTTTGGTAAAAATAGAGAGTTCCTCGGTTAGCGTAAATGATGGCAAATCCAGCTATGCGCTTTTTCCTGTGTGGATATTAAACACCAAATATAAAAATGAAAATTACCTCTTTATTATGAATGGACAAACAGGCCGCCTTGTGGGAAGGTTGCCAATTGATTCAAAGAAAATATGGAAATATGGTTTTATATATGCAGGTGTTTTAGGAACTATTTTCACAGTTTGCATTCAAGCTTTGCGGATTTTTGCATAGGAGAAAAAATGAAAATAAAATATTTGCTGCTTTTTGTATTTATATTATTTTTTGCCACAGAGGCATTTACCAAAGAGCAATCTGCCAAAGAGCGCATTGCAAAAGAACGTATTGCCAAAGAACAACTTGCCAGAGAGCGTATTGCTAAAGAGCAACTTGCTAAAGAGCAATTTGCCAGAGAGCAACTTGCTAAAGAGCAACTTGCCAAAGAACAACTTGCCAAAGAGCGCATTGTTGATAATGCCAAAGTTTTGGGTGTGGGAGAAAAAGTTATCGTCTCGCAAAAATTGAATTCCATTGCTCTTAAATATAATTTTGATTTATTTATAGTAACGGAAAAGAGCATAAGCAAACCCAAAAAAAGCTACGCACAGAATGTTTTGATAACGCAAGGTTATGGCTCAACAAAGAAAGATGCTGCGCTTTTGCTTTTGGTTACAAATAGCAGGGATTACGAGATAATCGCAACCACAGGCAGAGGCATGGGAATGCTAAATCCAACGGCATTTGATAAACTTGAAAAAGATGTTGTGAAATCTTTGAAAGCCAATGAGCCATTCAATGCTTTTTTGGAATTTGCAGCAGACTGGGAAAAATTTTTAGACTTGGAGTCAAAGGGGAGAAATTATAATTTCTTTTACCAGTGGAATGTAGTTTTGCTTATTGTTGCTTGGGTTTTGGCTTTAATAATGGGCTTTGCTTTTGTATTCCGTTGGAAATCTCAAATGAATACTGCTCTCTTAAAAAACGAAGCAAACGAATATATTGTTAAAGACAGCGTTGTGTTTAGCAAAAAGAGTGACAATTTTCTCTACAGTAAAACTAGCAAAGCTGCACAGCGAGCTACCAAAGCCGCGTTTGCAGGTGCTATTCTCAAAGGTGCTATGAAATACTCTGGCCAAAGAAGCGGTTTTGGAGGCCGTGGTGGGAAATATTGATAAACTGGAAGCTCTCCAAATTCTTGAGAGAGAAGAGTTTAAAGAAGTTCTGCTATGCGATGATGATTATCTTTTTGAACGAGCTAGGTGCGTGGCGCAAAAAGTTTATGGCAAAAATATTTTTATGCGCGGGCTTATTGAATTTACCTCTTATTGCAAAAATAACTGCTATTATTGCGGACTCAGAGCAGGGAACAAAGATGCAGAGAGGTACAGGCTTTCAAAAGAGCAAATTTTGGAGTGCTGCAAAACCGGTTATCCTTTAGGTTTTCGCACTTTTGTATTGCAGGGCGGAGAGGATCCTCATTACACAGACGAAATTCTAGTTGATATTATAAGCGAAATAAAAGCGATATATCCTGACTGCGCTGTGACACTTTCAATTGGAGAGCGCAGTTATGAGAGCTATGAGCGATTGTTCAAAGCAGGTACAGACAGATATTTGCTGCGCCACGAAACCGCAAACGAAGAGCATTACAAAACCTTGCATCCAGATTCAATGTCGGGGGCAAATAGAAAAAAATGCCTATATGATTTAAAAAAAATAGGTTATCAAGTGGGGTGCGGTTTTATGGTTGGCTCTCCAAACCAAAGTCTGGAACATATTATAGATGACTTGCTTTTTATTAAAGAACTGCAACCGCAAATGGTTGGCATAGGGCCTTTTATCCCTCATTCCAACACGCCGATGGGTGACAAAAACGCTGGTAATGTAAAATTGACTCTTAATATTCTGGCAATTCTTCGCCTTATGCAGCCAAATTTGCTTATCCCTGCAACAACAGCACTTGGAACACTTGATGCTCGCGGAAGGGAGCGTGGAATTTTAGCCGGAGCAAATGTGATTATGCCAAATCTCTCCCCCGTGGAAGTGCGCAAAAAATATTTGCTCTACAACAATAAAATTTGCACAAAAGAAGAAGCTGCGGAATGCGCAGCTTGTATGCGAAATAGAATTAAGCAAATTGGCTATGAAGTTGTGGTTTCTAGGGGGGATTGCATACTTGGGTGAGTGAGTATTTGCTATATTATTTCTTCAAGGTAAAGAAAATGAAACTGAGCGTTAAAATTCCTTTATTGCTGGGAATAGTTGTTTTTGTGAGTACTGCTGCCATGCTTGTTGTGGTAGAGCTTAAAGTTCGTAGTGCAATAGAAAAATCCGCTTTAGAATCTCTAGTTGGCGAAATTGAGGCTAATGCTAATTTTTTGAAATCTAAGCTGGATTTGCATATTGAAGTGCTTGCCGAAGTTGCTACCAGAATTAGGGTTAGAAGCATGGATTGGAATATTGTGCAGCCAGCTTTGAAAGCTGATGTCGCTCGCCTTGGCGCACTTGATTTGGCTATGATAGATTCGTCAGGGATTGCTCATTATGTACTGGGCGGCACAACCCTTAATGTGAGGGATAGGGCATATTTTCACAAGGCTATGGCTGGAGAAAAAAATGTTGAAATGCTAGTTAGCCGCGTCACTGGCAAAGTTGTCACGATATTTGCTGTGCCAATTAGGAAAACCGAAGATATGAATTCTCCTATCGTGGGCGTATTGATGGCGCGCAAAGATGGCGCGCAGACTCTTTCTAATCTAGTGGCAGAACTAAAAACGCCGTACAAAAGCGGCTATGCCTTTTTGCTAAACGAACAAGGAACCATGATAGCCCATAGAAATCAGGAATTAGTAGATAAGCAGTTCAATCCCGTAATAGAAGCTGTGAAAGATACCTCGCTTAAATCTTTTGCAGGGATGGTAGCTGCGGCATTCAGTGAAAAAAATGGAAGAACAGAATACAATTACAACGGTAAAAATCTTATAGGTGCATATTCAAAGGTTCCAGGATTCCATTGGGTACTTTTTTTAAGCATAGAAAAATACGAAATAGAAAATAAATTATCGCAAATAAGCATGGCTATAGTTTTGATAGGTTTTGTATGCCTTATAGCTGGTGTTATCGCTGCTGTAGGTGTGGGGAGATCCATTGCAAAGCCTGTGATTAGCATGGTTAGAGCTTCTAAAAACATAACCCAAGGGGAAGGAGATTTAACCCAAAACATTCCAGTGCATTTTGAAGGCGAAATGGGAGATTTGGCTCGCTATTTCAACAAATTAATAGCCACGCTCCGCGTTCCCATAAGCGATGCAAAGGCAACAGTTGACAATTTGACTACCGTTTCCGAAGAATTGTCCTATATAAACAGGCAACTCGAAATAAACCAAACTCAAGACGGGAAAGAATATTCGCAGGAAATTTTGCGCATAAGCCAGTGCATACACGAACTAGCCGCAACAGCTGGGCAATTAAGGCAAACGATGGATAAATTTAAAGTTTAATAATAAATCTCCTACACCTTAAACTGGTTCAAAAGTTTTTGAAATTGGCATTTTCCGTTCAATCTTTTCCTTAAAATTTTTAACAAAATCATTTGAATCCAATATAACCAGCACATCTAATTAAGCCGCTCAGTCATTTCCTCAACCAAATGCCAATTATTTTCCAAAGGAGACATAGAAAGTAATATAGAAAATGAAAATCCTACTATGAAAGAAATTCTATTTTAACTTGTGAAATGCTTATACCCAAACTAGCCCTAGCCTGCACACTGCTCTGCACCGCCCTCTTCGCCCAGCAAAAAGGCACCTTCACCGACACGCGAGACGGCAAAATATACAAAACCGTAAAAATAGGCGAGCAGGTTTGGATGGCGGAGAATTTGAATTTTGAGGCGGAGGGGAGTAGATGTTACAATGATAGCATAGCTTACTGCAAGAAATATGGTAGATTATATAATTGGGAAACGGCTATGGAAGTTTGCCCAAAGTTGGCATTTGCCTAGCAATGAGGAGTGGAAAGTTTTGTATCGCTACGCAGACGGCACGAGCGGTACGAGTAGCCCTTATCAAAGCAAAACAGCAGGAAAATTTTTGAAAGCTACGAGTGGCTGGAATAACTATGAGGAAACATCCGGCAACGGCACGGATGCTTTAGGCTTTTTGGCTCTGCCGGGCAGCACTGGCGATTCCGCTGGCACTTTCATCGGGGTCGGCAACCACGGCTGCTGGTGGGGCTCTAGTGAGGACTGCTTTTTTGACTATTGCAAAGAGTACGGTGTCATCGCCTACTACCGAGGTATGATGCACTACAGCGAATTCGCCCTCTACTACGGCGACTATAAGAGCTACTTGTGCAGTGTCCGCTGCTTGCAAGACTAGCACACGTGCGAGATTTACTCTAAAAATGGATTTATGATTTTAAGTGTGTTTTCAATTATTTGTCCGTGTTGCATATCTTCGGAAAATAAAACCGAACATTCACATTCCAAAGCAGAAGCAATTACCAAACTATCATAATAAGAAAATCCATAACGATTTTTCACAAAAAGAGCTTTGCTAATAGTAGTTTCATCTACTATGTAAAGCCCGCAATTATTCAAAATTTCATTTATGTCTCTTTGAATATCAGGAATTGGAATAAAATTCTTTTTTATACATACGTTGCAATACTCGTTCAAAACCTGAGTACTTATCAAACAATTGTGGTTAATTAAAACGCTAGATGCCTTTGCTTGTTTGTCTTTTTCTGTACGGGAATAGGCATAAACAACAACATTTGAATCTACGAAAACTAAACTATCTTGCATTGGCTTCTTCTCTATTAAATTTCCAGCCCATTGTATCTATATGCGGAGTGGATATTTTCTTTATGCCGGTACCTAATCTTGATTTATATTTTCCTTGTTTCTCAAACTCTATAACCATAACAAGAGCGTGAGATGGCATAGCATCTCTATATTCCTCTGGAATTTTGATTGTATCAGAAGAAATGGTTGTTTCAAAAGATATAGCTTCTCGCATAATGTACCTCTATTAGAGAATGTAGAAATTTTTGAAATGAGCAAATCTGAACCGTCCCGGAAAAAGTGTATATTTAGTTAAGCCACAGATTTGTTGTTTTGCATAAATATAGAATCTTTTTCCTCTGGTGTCAAGTATCCATTGAAAGAATGTTTTCTAAACCTATTATAATAAACTTCTATATACTGAAATATATCTTT
>Ga0268262_10003082_pt1 | contig 18405 bp, 23 predicted proteins | sample TergutNc150P3_FD_190354 | JGI IMG/M metagenome (GOLD analysis project Ga0268262, IMG submission 190354) | Nasutitermes corniger P3 segment gut microbial community from laboratory colony in Florida, USA - Nc150 P3 (SPAdes) (version 2) | ecosystem: Host-associated > Arthropoda: Insects >...
TTGAACGGTGCCATGGAAGCCTTGACTTATGCTTTAGAGAAAAACGGCTCTCTGAAACACGAAGACAAAGAGTACGTGGATAGCAGACTGGTTCATTGAAAAGCGCAGGAGCTTTGCGAATTTTGAAAATAGACTGCATAACACTTTTCCCAGAAATGTTTGCACCCATGAATTGCTCAATTATGGGGCGAGCGCAAAAAAATGGATTTTTGAGTTTTAGAACAGTGCATTTGAGGGATTTTGCTATTAACGACTACGGACAGGTTGACGATTCCCCTTATGGCACCCTCGCCGGAATGGTGCTTAGGCCAGAGCCACTTGCAAAAGCCATAGATTTTTGCGAACCAAAAAAAAATAATGCAACAGTGATATTGCTTGCCGCAGACGGAGTGCCTCTTACACATTCTCTAGCAAAAGAACTATCTCAAAAAGAACATTTGGTTTTAGTGTGCGGACACTACAAGGGAGTTGACGAGCGCATTAGGCAAAGCAGGGTGGACTTATCTGTTAGCATCGGTAATTACGTTGTGAGCGGTGGGGAACTGCCAGCGATGATTTTAAGCGATGCGGTTGTTAGGTTAATACCCGGAGTGATTGGCGATATGGAAAGCGCAGAAACAGATTCCTTTGCGCAAAACGAATTGCTAGGTTGCCCTGTTTGGACAAGACCTCAAGAGTTTGAGGGAATGAAAGTTCCAGATATTTTGCTATCTGGGCATCACGAAAATATACGCAAATGGCAAAAGGAACAGGTTATTCCTCGCCTTCCCAGTTGCTAAACCCATTGCCACCAAGCGCAACAAGGCGAATGCCTTCCAAGGTTAAATAAGGGTCATAGCTTTTGATTATAGGCGTGTGATTCAAGAGCATTTGACCCCAACCACCAGTTGCTATTATGGGAATGTTTTCCATTCCAGTTTCTTTCATTATTCCCTTTACTAAAAAATCCAGTTGCCCCAAGAAACCGTGAAGAATACCGGAGCGCATAGCATCGCCTGTATTTCTTGCCACGAATTTATTTGTCCATTTTATGGAAACAGGTAAAAGCATTGCAGCCTTTTCTGTTAAAGCATCCATAGATGCGCTGATGCCAGGTACAATTAAACCACCTGCAAAACCGCCATTGTGCAAAACATCAAATGTTGTGGCTGTTCCCATATCAACAACAATTCCATTTTGAATTCCTCGCGAGCGCAGTGCAATCATATTGCACAAACGGTCTGGTCCAACACTCCCAGGGCGAGGGTAAGCTATGGGCAAGTCTAAGCAATTTTTAGCACTTACAATTTGCACGGGTTTATTGAAATAAGCAACAAGTGCTTTAATCCAAGGGCGTTCAAGCTGCGGAACAACATTGCTCAAACCTATATGGGTAAAATCTTTTGTTTTGCAACCGAAGTGTTTTATCAAATCGCTTATTCTGAAAAAAATCTCATCGCTTGTTGTTTTTTCATTTGTTGTTAAACGATAACTCGCTTCAATTTTGGTATCTCGGTAAATGCCTATTGCAGTTTGACTGTTGCCTATATCTATTGCTAAAACAAGAGTGTGTTTCATTTTATTCTCATAGATATATCAAGTGCTTTTACGCTGTGCGTCAAGGCACCAACAGAAATAAAGTCCAATCCAATATTTGCCAATTCTTTTACTCTTTCCAGTGTCATGTTTCCGCTTGCTTCCAGTTCCACTGGGTCGCCGCTTTCTTTTGCCATTTTAACCGCTTTGCGCATTAAATCGTTGCTCATGTTGTCTAGCATAATGCGGTTAACTCCAAGTCCCAAAAGTAATTTCAATTGTTCCAAATTCTCAACTTCAATTTCAACGTTCAAGTTTTTGGTATTTTGTTTTTTCACGGCGTTCCATGCTTCCAAAACTCCGCCTGCGGCTGCAATGTGATTATCTTTCACCAAAATCATATCCCACAAACCCATGCGATGGTTTGAGCCACCACCGGCAAGCACCGCGTATTTTTGCAAAGTTCTAAAACCCGGTATTGTTTTGCGCGTATCTAAAACTTTTGTTTTACCACCTTTGAGAGCACTTGCGAATTTATTTGTGATTGTTGCAACTCCAGAGAGCTGCTGCAAAAAATTGAGCATAACTCGTTCTCCGCTTAAAAGCGTTTTTGTTTCACCTGTTATGCTCGCAATTTGAGTACCTACTTTAACCGAGTCGCCGTCTTGAATGTATGTCTCAACTTTAACATTGCCGCCAAGCTCGGCAAAAACAAGTTCAATTATAGGAAGCCCCGCCACAACTCCATCTTCTTTTGCAATGAGCTTTGCTGTTTGAACTTGCTCTGCTGGCAAAGTCCATAAACTTGTGTAATCGCCTGTGCGAACATCTTCGTTCAGAGCAAGGCGAATTAAAGTTTTAGCATCTTGTGCGGGGAAGATTAACATTTATTATCTGCCATCTACCTTAAAAGTTTTAATCTCTCTTCTGGAGAAACTAGAGCAAGAATGCGTACGCCAAAGTTTTCGTCAACAACAACAACTTCGCCACGAGCAACAACTTTTCCGTTTATTAAAATATCAACTGGTTCTCCGGCAAGCCTATCCATTTCAACAATAGCACCCGGACCAAGTTCCAAAATTCGCTTTAAGCTCATTTGTGTTCTGCCAAGTTCTATGACTATTGGCAGTTCAATATCCATTAACAAATCAAGAGCTTTATTGCCTGTGGAACCAAAGGGACCACCCGAATGTTGTGGAGCAAGGATAGGTGGTGCTGCAACCGGAGCGCCACCGACACCAGAAACATTTCCGCCACTAGCGGCAGGTGCAGCAAATGCTGCTGGAGTTGAAGAAAGCCCAAGACTTGCAAGGCTTGTGTCTGCGCTTGCATAAGCCATTTTGGAAGACATTTTTGATCTTATTGCCGAGAATAAATTGCTATCCAAAACGATTAATATTTTTCTATCTGGGAATTCTTCTATTTTAACTAAAACAGTTGCAACTGCACAGCCTTTGAAATCATCATTTTTTCCGCTAAATTCGTTAACCGAAGCCTGCCCAAAATCCATAGCCAAGTGAAGTTGTGAATCCATTACTGTTATGCAAGAGCCAGTGATTTGATTTATTATTTCACAAATTGCATCTTTGTGTTCATCGGTATAATCTGAGTGACCAGAACCCATGAGCATAAGGTCGGAAAGGGTTGCCACCTCTGGCTTGCTTATAGCAAAATACATTTTTCCCACTACAGTTTTTTTAACATCAACACCTATGTAAAGGCTTTGGCTTGTCAATTCATCGGGTATAACGGAATTTTCGCCCGCAACAAGCCATTGAAGTTGAAAATCAACGGCACGGGAAAGCACGGTTGTCACAACGCTGGATGCCTGTTCGCATAGTACTTTGAAGAATGGTCTTGCTGCTTCCGCTATATTCTCAACTGGTGCTGGTGCAGCAGCTGGAGCTGGAGCCGCAGCCGCAGCATCGCCACTTCCGAGCAAGCTCTTGGTGAGTAAATCTATATCGGCTTGGCTTAATATATCACCCATAATCACCTCGGTTAATCGTCATCTCCCACCTCCCTGTCAATAATGCCTGTTATTTGAAAAGATTTTGACCTGCCTATAACGCCGGGCTTTCCTAAGAACTTTGGACGGTCTTCTATGTACATAGTCAAATCGGATTGCGCAAGTTTGTCTAAAACCATAACATCGCCAACACTGAGCTGCAAAAAATCTTTTACAGAAAGTTGCGTGGCTCCAATTTCTGCACGTAGCATAGCATTAGTGGTGGAAAGTTCGCGCTCAACCATTCTGCGAGTTTCTTGGGTGGTTGTTTTTTGCGCAGATATCCAAGATTCGCCACTTAATTTGTCTATAATGGATTCTAAAAGAACAAATGGAAAACAAAGGCTCATTAAACCTGAACCCGTGCGTGTACGAACTTCAAGCGTAACCAAAACAACTGTATCACCAGGTGGGGCAATTTGCACAAATTGTGGATTTATTTCGTAGTTTTCGATTTTTGGCGAAAAAATACCAATATTTTCCCAAACAACTTTCAAATCAGCAAGAGAACGTTCTATTATCTTGTAAATAACGGTTTTCTCAATGTCTGTCATCTCTCGGTTGGTGGAATCTATTGAACGTCCCTGCCCGCCAAATAGACGGTCTAACATAATGAATATGAGTGATGGGCTAACATCAAAAATAGCACTTGATTCCAGAGGTTCCATTTGGAATACATAAATACAGCTTGGCGTGGATATGCTTTTAATCACTTCGCCATAAGTGAGCTGTTCCACATTTTGCAGGCTAATATCCACAACGGTTCTGAGCAGGCTTGTTAGCGTGGTTGTGAGCAATCTGGCGTAACCTTCGTGCAAATTTCTCAGAGTGCTTATTTGGTCTTTTGAAATGCGGTCTGGGCGTGTAAAATCGTAGAGATTTACTTTTTTGTTCGCAGTAGGTGCAACCGACATTGGGGCAAAAGGCTTATAGCCTGATGCCGGAGCAGCAGGGGCAGCAGGAGCAGCAGGGGCAGCCGAAAGCCCCGATAGCATTGCATCAATTTCTGATTGTGATAGAATGTCGCCCACTTTATTTTACCTTCACTGCATAACAAAAGAGTCAAAATAACTACGGAGAACCTTTCCCAAAGGCTTTCCCCCTACGTCTTCTGGCAAAATATTATTTACTGCAGCAACAATTTGATCCCTTATGGCTTTTTTGCCGTCATTTGACATAAGGTCAGAAAGTGATTTAGAACTCATTATGTCTATGATTATGTCTTTTATGCGGGCTCTGCGAGCTTCTAGTTCCGTGCCTAGTTGTTCATCTGTGGCATCATATTCTAACTGAACTCCACATTTGAGGTAGCGGCCTTCTTCGCCGTATATGTTTACAGTTATTTCTATAGGAGAGGCCATAGTAGCACCCATAGCGGTTTGCTTATTGATAGAATCTTGCCGTGCCTTTGCTGCCATTTCTGCTGATATTGCCGCTGCATCAGGTTCTTTTAGCTTGCCTACGAAAAATACGGCTATTCCAACCTCTATGCCCACAAATATGAGCAAAATAAGGAAGACTATAACCCACTTAACTATGTTAGACTTTCCATCGGAACTCGCCGCCGCCGGAGCCTCTTCTGTTTTTTTATCATCATCCATTACTGCCATTTAATCCTCGCACAATAGAGGTAATATATAAAAATGAGATTAACGTGTTGGAATATTTGCAGATTTCATCTCCGTTTTTATTTGGGATATACTATAAGTTCCAAAATGAACCATAGAGGCTATAAGAGCCGCATCTGCGTGTGTTTTTGCGAATAATTCAACTATATGGCTTGGCTCTCCGGCACCACCGCTTGCTATAACGGGAATTGACACAGCTTGGGCTATTTTTTCCGTGATTTCAAGTTCATAGCCATTTTTAACGCCATCTGTATCTATGCTGTTCAGGCAAATTTCACCGCTTCCTAAATCTTCCGCTTTTTTTGCCCACTCCACAGCATCTAAACCCATATATTCCCTGCCACCGCGAATAACAACCTCATAGCCGCTCGGAATTTTATCGGAAATCCCCACGAACTTCGCATCCATTCCAAGCACTATGCACTGTCTGCCAAAGGCTTTGGCACCATCTGCTATAATTTCTGGGTTTAATACGGCAAGGCTGTTAATGCTAACTTTTTCTGCCCCTGCGAGCAAAATTTGGTGCATATCCTCCAAATTGCGCACCCCCCCGCCAACCGAAAAGGGTATAAACACATTTTTTGCAATATCCTTCACCATTTCAATATCGCATTGCCTATGTTCTGCACTTGCGGTTATATCGTAAAAAACAAGTTCATCAACGCCATCTTTGCTATATTTAGCGCCCATTTCAACAGGGTCGCCAATATCTATATTGCCTTTGAATTTAACGCCTTTGGTTACCTTGCGATTGCGAACATCCAAGCAAATGATGAGTCTTTTAGTGAGCATTTCCTTTCCTTTGTTTTATTCCCAAATCTGGAATAACCTGCGATGCTTCAAAAGCGTTTTCGTAATATCTTATTGTACCCCGTTTGAATCTAAAATCCATGGCCGCCACGTCAAAGCGGGAATTTTGTTCAAGCCCGCCATTATTGTGCAAAAAATGAAGTGCGGTTTGCCAAATTTTTCTCTGTTTTTCTTTATTTACCCTTGTGTCTGGCAAGCCAAAAGAATTTTCCCAAACGGATTTTACTTCCACAAAAAGCCACACACCGTTTTTATCTTTAGCCACTATATCAAGCTCACCGCCTGCATATCTATAATTCCTTGCAAATAACCCGTAGCCTTTGCGCAGCAAATAAGCGCAAATGTATGTTTCTGCCTTGCGACCACGTTGGCTTTTAAATGTGAGCATATATCAGGAATGTAGAAATCTCTTAGCTAAACTCATTGCAATTCCTTTTTCGTAATATGCGGCCTCGTTTATAAAAGTGGGGTAGCAGGTTTCGCCTTCCCAAAAAATTTCTTTGCCATCAAAGCCCATAAATATCGGCATTCCGCTTTTAAGTTCGCAAAAATCTTTGCCTTGCAGCAAGGGGTGTATAATAGCGGTTATATTGCCCTTCGGATTTCTTGGGTAATCAATGCTTCGCATTTCCGTGAATGTTTCAAAATTACTTATTTTTGGCAAAGCTCCATTATTCCAAGCCTCTATAAGTTCCAAAAATCTAAAAACAATTTTCTCCACCTTAAAAAAAATTTCCGCATTAATCGTCCCATGCGCTTGTGGTCCGGCTTCTATGCAAACATCACTTTTGGCTATTGTGCCAAGATATGGAGATTCCTCTCTTTTTTCGGGTTGCAGATAAATGTGTATGTTTGAAAATTCGCTTGCAATTATTGCGGAAATTTGCAAAAGAGCAGGTTCTGAAGAACTGAGTATAAGAGTTACGCCCATATTTGCGGTTGTGTTGTGTATATCCAAAATAAAATCCGGCGCATCTTCGCTTCCCTTTTTTCCAAGCAAATCATTGATTTCTCTAGCACGTACAGATTCTAAAGCACTATCATTGCTATTCAAATTAGATAATGCAAAACACCTATTCAAATCCCTATCTATATACCTACGACAAGCCGCCGCTGCCGCCGGATTTGCCAAAAGCCAGCCGTGCTTTTTTGCCAAATACACGCCCGTAAGCTCATTCCCGTGAGTCCCACCGCAGATGACTATATTTTTTATGCAGTCCATTTTTTGTAATTTACAAAAGTGTTATTCATTTTGCTATTTCTCGCATTCCTCACCGCTTATGGTCAGCAGTCAGCAATGGTGGCTATAACCAACATGGTTGATGAGCGCGATGGCAAGAGATATAAAGTTGTAAAGATAGGACAGCAGACTTGGATGGCGGAGAATTTGGCGTACGAGGCAAAGGGGTCAAAGTGCTTCGAAAAGGACTGCTATAAGGAAAGTGACGACGGCGAATATATTTGCAATAAACTCTCTGAATCAGAAATAAAAGCCAACTGCAAAAAATATGGGCGGCTCTATAATTTTAACACGGCAAAAACTGTTTGCCCAAGCGGATGGCATTTGCCAAGTGATGCCGAATGGAAAATATTGGTATCATCAGTTGGCGGCGAGAAAACAGCAGGCAAGTATCTTAAATCTACTAGCGGTTGGAATAATGTTCGCGGAAAAAAATATGGCAACGGCGAGGACAAATATGGCTTTTCCGCCCTGCCGGGCGGCTTCGGCGGTTATTATGAAGTAGAGTTCCACGCTGTTGGCTACAGCGGCTACTGGTGGAGTTCTTCCAGCGCTTACTTCTACATAGGCTGCGACAGCGAAGACGCACACTTGTCTGATGACGGTAATATCATCTTGTACAGTGTTCGGTGCGTTCAGGACTAAGGCGAAGCTACCAAATAACTTGCACAGGATATTCTTTAAAAACGCCATCTGACGAAATAACAGGAATATTCTCTGATACACTTTGTGCTATTATCATTCTGTCAAAAGGATCTCTGTGAAAATATTTTAAGCCGAATAATGAAATTAAATGTTTTGTTTCAATAGGTAGAACTTTAAAGCCATTTTCAAAAACTAAATTCATAATTTCTGCTATACTAAAAGACAAAACTAATTTTTCAATGCTCATTTTTATTGTCATTTCCCATAAACTTGCTATACTTACTTTTATATTATTTTCTTTATTACTAATTATATCTCTAACTTTATTTGGCAATTTTTCATCGCCTTCGCAAAACCAAATAAATGTTTGCGTATCTAAAATAATATCCATTTACATATACTACTTAAAATCTTCTAACGGCTCATTAAAATCATCACTCATATATTTCAACATACCTTTCATACAGCCAAAAGTAGGGTGTTTTTTTTCGGTGGATTTATGTTTCGATAGCAAAAATTCTGCAAAGTCATAAAGCTCTTGCAACGCATTTTGCGGTAACTCATTAAGAGCCGAATGTACAGGGTTGGCTATTGTAGCAGAAAGCGTTTGTGGCATAATTCACCTCATAATTAAATATAGAAAAAATTTTCTAATTTCCAAAAGTGCTATCCATAACAATCAACAAACATAATGCGGGGCAAAGGCTAGACCGCTTTTTGCGCAAGGCTTTTCCAGTTGCGCCGCTCGGTTTGCTGTTTTCTGTGATACGCAAAAAAAAAGTGAGGGTGAATGGGGTAGTGGGGAAGGCTGCTCAAATGCTGTGCGAAAATGATGCTGTGCAAATTTATGAAAATTTACCGCAAGTTCAAAAAAAAATAACTTTTGAACAGACGAAAACTTATGCAAAAGAAAAACTGTGTTTTGTTTTTCAAAATTCCGATTTTGCAATTCTCAACAAACCTTGTGGCATTGCCAGTCAATCTGGTAGCGGTGTTAAAGAAGAGGAGTGTTTGGTTGGAATGCTTGAAATTTGGGCGCATGAACAGGGCATTGATTTTAAGCCAGCTCTTGTGCATCGCTTGGATAAAGAGACATCGGGATTGCTCATAGCGGCTCTTTCTGGGGAGGCTGCACGTGAGTTTGGGAATATTATAAGGGATAGGAAAATAAAGAAAGAATATTTGGCTTTGGTGAAAGGGCATTTGCCGCAGAAAAAAGGAAAAATAAGTATGCAGCTACCGGGTGATGATAGAATTTCTGAAACTAATTGGATTGTGGAAAAAAAATTTGAGGAATGCGATTTGGTGCGTGTGGGTTTGGAAACAGGGCATAAGCATCAAATAAGAATCAGTTTTGCGCAACAAGGGCGTCCGCTTTTGGGAGATACCAGGTATGGGGATTTTGCGTTTAATAGGAGAATGAAAAAAGAGTTCGGGCTTTCAAGGCTTTTTTTGCACGCTGCGCTTTTGGAGTTTAGTTGGAAGGGGGAGAGGATAAAGGTGGAAGCGGCTTTGCCGGAGGAGTTGGAGAAGTTTCTAAATGGGCTAAGGCGGAACTAATTTATTGTTGTCTAAAATGGATGCCCAAGACTTCATGGCTTTTTCGCATTCCTGCTCGGAGTTGTAAATTGCGCACTGCCAATTTCTAAAAGCGAGTACTGGATATATCGAATCGGAAAAAATATTGTGCCCTGGAAAACAATTGCTAACAGATAATCCCAGTTCGCTCAATATGGTTGGAGCTATATCCATTTGAGAGACAATTTTTTCAATCACCGTACCACCATTCCTGCTTGGGATTTGAATAAATAATGGAATATGCGTATAGCCCGAATTTATGCCCCCAGAATTGCCAGATTCTTGCATTGTTTTTGGATACGAATGATCTCCGATAATTACAATGATGGTTTCATTTCTCTTGTATTTTTCCACTGCATCTAAAACTATTCCTATTGCGCTATCTGCATAATGCTGGGCTTCTTCATAGCCCTTTTTGCCACCTGGTACAACAAAGGGGATGTGCGTTGTGTAGCTTATCCAAGTCATGTAGAGCGGCTTGTCTCTATTTATTTTTGATAGATATTCAGCAAATGAATTTGCTAGCGGAACATCATCTATATTTTTTGGATTATATTCATAATAATCAAACCAATCTTTGAATGGTGCTATCAAATTGTCAAAACTCGGCTCTGCTGCTGTTAAAACCGCGCGCCAGTAGCCAGCCTTCCCAAGAATATCAGGCAAAGAAGCTGCGTTTAACATTTTGTAATGCGTTATTAAGGATCTTGCGGGGTGGCTCCACAAACCCATTTGAATGCCTATGAAGCCCTCTGTTGATGGGAATCCAACGCTGTGAACCTCAGGAAAAAATACTGCCTCGTTTGAAAATTTGCATATATTTGGAATTCTTACGCAAATTGCGCTATCGCGAACATCGCTTTCCCATCCGCGCAAGCTCTCAATAACAAGGACAAAAATGTCGGGTTTGTTTTCAAGAGGTCTGTCTTTAAATTCTGCATAAGAAGAATCATCGTTTTGCATCTTCCAAAATGGATATTCTGCTTGCGGGTTTCCGCCCAAAAGAGAAACTCCGCTTGAATCCAGCTCAGATTTTCCCCTATTGCTAATTTCATCTGCATATACAAAAATTATAGGAGCTATTTTTCTCCATCTGTTTACACTTGGCGTAAACCACCATTTTGAAGAAATTCCTACAATGGATAGAATAACAAAAACGGCTATGGTTGTCCCAGAAAATTTATTGGAGCCATATTTTTTTATGAACATATAAGAAATGGAAGTTGCGAGCACTATAGAAATAGTTATGCAAAAATGCCAAAATCCATCCATGAAAATTTTGTTGATAATTGAAACATCCGTTTTGGCATTTATATACACTTGAAAAAAGTAAAGGTAAAGCCTGGAGCTAACCCAGCGCGCACATTCATCATCTGCTCCCATAACAAGCATATATATAAACAAAAAAAGCCCCGCAATGCGAGGCAGCTTTAGCAATTTGAAAACCAAGCAGAACAGAGCAAAAACACCAAAATCGCAAACAACGGTAAAAGGGAAAAAACGAGTCCAATTATCCACGAGCTTGTCGCCATAAGGCGTGTTTAAAAAATAGAGCGAACATAGCAAAAGCAAACGGCCAATGCAAAAACAGATGTATAGATAAACGCTCCAATGAAGTTTTTTCATTACAAACCAGGCTTTTTGTTAATACGAATTTTTTCTCCAAATTTTTTAAAAATAGCATTTATTTGCGAATCATTGGCGTTTTGCAATTTATTGACTGTGAGCAAGCTATCCTTTTCATCAACGCCGTCCACCTGACTTACACCAAAATATCCCTTTTTAACAAGGCAATGGCTAGTGCCTTTGATTTTTGCCAAAGCCCAATATGCTATATCATCTGCGGTTGGGGCTAAATTCATAGCTTCTGTTAAATATTCGGTGGATAAAGAATTTGGAGGGTATAATATGCCCCCCACCCCTGTAGGGAAAATTTTAGATGGGTCATCTTTGCTTGCAGCCCGCCATTTCCATTTGCTGTATGGTTTTCCGTAGCGAATTATATGCGCTCTATGGCAGCAAATTTTTCCGGGGTTTTGTTTATGCGTTTCTATGAGTTTTGCAAACCAGTCTTTTGGGAGGTAAGCATCGTCATCAACTGTTATCAGTACATCGTAGGGGAAATCTTCAAGAGCAAAATTGAGTTTTTTGTAAGATTTTACATCTTTGCAAAATTTAATTTCCAAGCCGTGTTCCATTTCTTTTTTCAGCAAAGGTGGAATATTGCTTTCGTTCCAATTTTCGTTATCTAAATAAAGTACAATTTTATTTGGCAAAATGCTTTGGCTAAATAAACTCCATATAGCATAAGGAGCGGTTTCGGTTACTCTTCTGCCATAAGAAGTTAAGGTTATTATGAATCTTGGCGGCTCTGTTTTTGTTGATGAGAGGGTTGGAAAATTATCACTTTCTATTATTTTGTCTAAGCGTTTTTTTTTATTTAAAGCTATTTTTCTTTTAATCATTTTGAGCATATCACATCCTGCGCGAGTTTGGCAAAGGCCGAAGTTGAATGCTTTTCTATCCATTTTAAGTTTAACTGTTGCCGCAAATATATTTTCTCAACGCTGTTATACCAATGCACAATTCTCGTTTGTGGCAATAAAATTTTATTCAAGCGTTTTGCAGAGCCTTTGCGAAACAGATGAACGCTTATATCTGGACCCACCGGATAAAAATATGCAGGAGGCAAAGTTTCCATATTTTCCGAAGATTTATTCTCGGTTATTTTTTCTACAATGTGAGTGCCTAGGCGGTAGCGTTTTAATTGTTCTTTTTCTCCCATTTCATTTATTGCTGCAAAAACTTTTTCAAAGAAAGGGTTTTTAGCTTCTGAACCTAAAACGGCATTATTGGCGCAAGGAAAATAAAATTTTTCCGTTAATCTAAAAATTTGCTCTCCGTGCGGGAGGCAAACGCATAAAAATCTCCAAAGAAAACGAATCCAGGCGAGCAAATAGAAAAATGGATTTTTGGAATGGTATAATTCTTGCGGGAATGCCACTGGCTCAAGTCCGCAAAATCCTTTGTATTGCAATAAATCATTCCAAGGTTTAATTGCTATTGTATCGGTATCCAAATAAACTCCGCCCTCTTTGTATAGCAATGCAAGGCGCAGCAAATTCACTTTTGCGGCAGGGCTTTTGAGAATATGAAACAGTCGTTTGCAAGTGCCATTGTCTTCCAAATCTGCGAATATGGAATCATCTATTTTTTTTAAGGTAATGCCGTTTTCATTTTTTATTAAATCATAACCTTCGCCACTTATGTCGCCTGCTTTGCTTTCTAAGTATAAAATGGTTTCTTCGGGTTTTTGAACCTGTTTGGCAGAGAGTATTGCAAGTCCAGTAGCAAGTGGCAGTTTATTCCCAAACCATATAAAAAAAACCCTATTTGGAATCATAGCGGGTAATATAGAATTTTTTATATTTTCACTATGCCAGAAGAAAATATTCCCCAAGAGCTTGCAGAAATAGCCCACTTCCCAAAACACAGGGGAGCTATTTTCCAAACAGAAGCAGACGATAAAGGGCTTGCTGTGGTAGATGCAAAATCTGAAACGCTTAAAATTTATGTTTTAATAGACCCAGATACAGAGCAGATTTTAAACGTAAAATTTTTTACCTACGGTGGTCAAATGCTAACCGCCCTGGCAGATATTTTTTGCGCAGAGCTTTTTGGCAAAAAAATAGAGGAAATTCAAAACATATCCTTTGAAAATTTATTTGGAACGTTTGGCGTGGAACCAAGTAATGCAGACTTTCAAACAGTTGCAAAATTGCCAGCAAAGATAACCGAGGCTTACCCCGAAAAAAAGAACATTGCTCTTGCAGCAAGAGCCGCTATGGGAAGCGCAAAATTAAAAGCCTTTTCTGCAGAGGGTAGGGAACAAGCCGATGCAGAGTGGAAAAAACTGAGCAAAGCGGAAAAATTGGAAAAAATAGAAGAATGCCTGAACGATAATGTGCGTACAATGCTTGCTGGAGATGGAGGCGGGCTGGAAGTGCTGGACATCAAAGACGAAAAAATTGTTATGATTCGCTACCAGGGAGCGTGTGCCGCTTGTGGAGCCGCAGGCGAAGGAACGCTATATTATATAGAGAATCAGTTGCAGCAACACTTGTATTACGATTTAACGGTGGAGCCAGACTTAACGTTGTGAAATTAATTTTCTATTTTTCATTGTTAAAAGAGGGTTAGAGGGTTTATGAACACAGAGATACCAGCAGAATTGCTTTTGCCAACTGTTGAAGAGTTAGAGGAAAGAACCGCCAAAGATTTGGCGATAAAGTGGAAATTGCGCAAACGACCTGGCAAAAAGGAGAGAAATGCGATAAAACAGGAACAATATACCGCAAAGATAAAAGCCATAGCTGGAGAATTTAAAAAACAAGAGCAGCAAACCCTAGCTCCTGTTAATAACAAGTTTTCGCTAAAAACCATCAATAGCAGTAATTCCGCAAATGCTACTTTGCGACCAACTTTGAGAACAGCTTTGAATGGAACAAAGCCTGTTGCAGTCGAAACCCAGCCTTTTCGCAAAAGAGGCAGACCGCCAAAATTAAAACAATTATGAAAAAACGTTATTTAAGAACAGTATTGTTGTTTTTAGGTATTGCAGGCATCATTGCATACCTAGTATTTCCCAGTGAAAAAAAAGTGGAGTGCATTGAAAAAGAATTAAAGTTTTATCCTTATGTGGATTCTGCAAGCGGGGTTCAGAATGTGGAAATAAACCCGCCTGCTTTCAAATGCAGCTTATCAAAAGAGGGTGGGCACTGTGGAATGGGCTTTTCTTTTAACGAAACTGAAAACTGGAACCTAATGGATTATCTCACTATTGATATGCAGAGTTCTGTTGATTTTGAGGAGCTTATAGTGCAAATACTCACAATAGACACGCGTACAAGGGAAGGTGACCGCAGCACTATGATGCCAGTGATAAAAGAACTTAAATTGGAGCATAATAAAAAACGCTATTCCATACCTATGGAACATTTTTATACGCCCGATTATTGGTTTGAGCAGCAAAATGTAAGAGATACCCACAAATCAAAAAGATTTTCTTTTGTGCATGGCATAGAAATGTATTCTGGTTGGAAAAATAAAACTGATAAACCTCTGGAGTTAAAAATAGAAGGTATGTGTCTAGAAGGCGTGAGCAATTCGCGATTTGTGCTTCTCGTTCTTTACATTGGAATTTTAATAGCCATAGCAATAAGCGTTAGAGTTAAAGATTAACCCACCCTGCCAATATCGTTCACAGCTTTGTTCAATGTGTCGTCTTCAGACTGTATGGATTTTTGGTTTGCCTCGTAGTTCCGCTGGAATCTTATCATTTCTACCATTGAATCAACAACGCTTACATTGGAGCTTTCCAAAAAACCCTGCTTAACCGTTGTTTTTACTGCTTGCGTAGGTTCCACATCTGGTTTTGCATAATAAAGGTTATGACCCTCGCGCCCAAGCTCGGTTCTTTTATCCGCAAAATCCACGATTGATAATTTTGCTTCTTCTTTTCCGTTCACATAAATCTTTCCTATGGGAGAAACGGAAAATTCGGATGCGTCATCTAAATTTATTGGAACTTTTCCCTCGCCAAGCACTCTATATCCCTGCAATGTAACCAAATCGCCCATTCCGTTGCGGGTAAAGCTGCCATTTCTGGTATATCTAATTCCATTAGGCGTTTCCACTTCAAAAAAACCCGAATTTTCAAGCGCCAAATCAAAGGAGTTTTCAGTCATTATCAAACTGCCCTGAGAATAATCTATATAGTTTTCAGACATTTGATGGTCTTCGTCTTGATGAAGTTTTAGCTCATCATTTCGCTTAATATCCACTTGGGCTATGCTAGCCATAAGCGATTTTTTAAATCCAGAGGTGTTTGCATTAGAGAGATTATTGGTGGTATTCTCCATCATCTCCTGCAAGAGCATCATTCCATTGCGCGCTGTGTAAAGTCCATTAACCATATCTGGTAGTATGCAAAAAGCGTGCCAGATTGGCTACCCCAAAAACACATACTCCTTAACAACTTCCTTTTGCAAAATAATATTGGGCAATGTCAAATATTTTGTCTTTAAAAAGATTTTGCCCATTATGTAGGTTAAAGGGTCTATCACCGCCACAGCTATGGTTGGAATGCCTGCGAGGTAGGCTTCCAGAACGGCGGTGCCAGGGGTGCAGACTGCCGCTTTTGCTCCGGCAAAGGATGTACCGCGTTCTTTTAAAATAACTGGAAATTTGCCATCAAGTTTTTTATTCAAAAAATCAAAAAGTTCCTTGCGGGAAGCTACAAAAACAGCGTTTTTCTCGTTTTTTGCGATGGTTATGTATTTTTTTAGATTTCGCTTCAATTGACCTAGCCTGCTGCCGGGTAAAAATAAAACTTTGTCTTTGAATTCATCGCAAATCCTTGTGTTTTTCAAACACGGGTGCTTAATTAAAACAGCCTTTGCCCCAAAACTCTCGTAAATGTTTTTTTCAAACTCAAAAAATACTCCCACATTTATGTCCTTGAAATGCTTGCCTCTGTTTTTTTTCCAAGCCCATATTTGCGGCGGCGCGATATAAAAAACGGGCTTGTTTATTTTTTTTGCCAGTTTCATCAAGGGTAAATTCATTCCTGGGTAGTCTATGCAAATCAAGGATTTGCAGTTTTTGCTTTGCAGCATTTTTGAGAGTTTGTTCTTTATAAAAAACAGCTTAGGCAATTTCTTCAATACGTCAAAAAATCCATTCACAGCCATATCTTCAAAATCCGCTACGATTTTTAACCCTGCGCCTCTCATATATGTGCCGCCCGTACCTAGGGCTTCAAGCCCCCCTTCCAAAACGGATTTTACAACATCTTCTCCAATAATATCGCCAGAATCTTCCCCTGCAACTATTAATGCAAACATCACCTCTTTGCCCACTCGTTTATAAGCAACCCTGCTATTATGCTTGAATGTTGGTTTCTTAAAGCTCCGTGAACCTGCATAACCACAATTATCACCGCTTTTTCCGGTTCTGTTTTTGACTCTGCAAAGCCAGCAAACCAGTCGTAGCGACCCGTAGGGGATTCTCCGTTCAAAGAACCTGTTTTTCCGCCAATGTTCAGCGAGTTTCTGTTGTAGTTATACACGCTTTTTCTAATATCTCTTGAGGCAGTGCCACCTGCTATGGTTTTTAAAAACAAATTCCGCATTTCTTCGTAGGTTGTTTTTTGAAAAGAGCCTTCTGGCTGGATAAACAGGAGTTTTCTTATGGCATTTGCCACTTGCAGGGGAGAGAGCATATTTCGCCTTGTGAATCCGCTAGAACTTTCTGCAATCTCATAATCTGAATCTGGATAATTGAAATTCACAAACCCCAATTTTTCGGCAACGCTTTGCATTTTTTCCTTTCCAAGCTCCATGCCAATTATCCCCATTGCAGGGTTATTGCTTTTTGCAAAAGCATCTTCAAGGGTTATAACATTGCTTTTTTGATTTTCTTTTGGGAAAATCTGCCTTTTGTAAAGGGTTGAGTTTCTGCCTATTCTTGGGAATTCGCTTTTTGAGTCTTTTCCAGATTCAAGGGCGGCTGTGGCAGTCACTATTTTCGCAAGGCTTGCCGCAGGGAAGGAATCCCTCTTGAAAAAGGTTGGTTCTTCGGAATTTTTGTTGTCTTCTCTCTGCCCCCAAGCCAAAACTTTCCCGCTTTTGGCATCCATAAGCAAAATAAAGGCATTGGGTGGGTGGTAGCGGTTAAGTAATGTTTTTGTGTATTTGGCTAAAACTGAGTCATTTTGCTCTGCTGCAATATTTAAATTTAAGTCTGAACTTGAATCTGGATTTGAAATTTCAAAAATAACAGAATCGCTTTCTTGTTGCTCTGCCCCAACAGAATGAAGCACAGTAAAAGCCAGAATAAACAACACCGAGCAGACTGCTACCAGCGAGCCATGACCTATTTTCTGATATTTTATATTGAGAGGGATCATTTTTGAAAAAGAAAGTAGAAATTTTTAAAACATAAAAATAATTTTACATATTCAATAATGTTTCCAGCATAGTGTTTATTGTTGTTAAATAACGTGCGCTTGCTTGATAAGTGTGCTGATATTGGATTAGGTTCGCTATTTCTTCGTCTAAATTTACGCCCATAATTTCATTTTGGCGAATAGAAAGCTGTTTTAAGGAATCTACGCGGCCGTCTAAACCTTTGGCGGCTTCATTGCGCTCAGTGCCAAGTCGGCCAAGCAATCCTGAATAAAACTGGTTTACGGTTTGGGTGCTGTTTCCAAATACATCGCCTTGCATAAGCAATTTGTTGCGAAGCTGCGAAAGCAAAAGAGCATTATCGCCATCGCCTGGTCCTGAATAGCCGGTTGCGTTATAGTCAAAGCTGAGTCTCAAATTTCCTGCCGTTGCCGCATTTTTGATATCGCCCGGAGTATCGTGAAAAATAATTTTTGCATTTTGATAATCTACGTAGTAATCCACGCCCTCTTGCAAAACTCTTGGAGGATTCTGACCTTCTATGACTATCTTAAGAGTGCCTTTGCAAATATGCCTGTATTGCTCATTTATGTCTTGCAAGCTTAGAGTTGGATTATTTGGAGTTGTTATATCCAAATTCGCCATGTTCACATTCATCATATCCACATTGTCAATCTTTCCGCCTATGCCTGCCGCAATGTTGTTTATGTCGTCTTTAATTGCCTGCCCAAGCTTTATGTTTGCGGCATTAAAATATTGTGGGTCGCTATCAAAAAAATCTATGTAAGACAAACCGGAGAGCGCATAGCCAGTTTGGTGAATTTTATTCACTTCGGTTATAATAGTTTTTGCCAAGTCATCCACGGCGTTTTCATATTTTGGAATATCCACGTCTCTAACATCCATCAAAGCTCTTAGCTCGCCTTTCTTTGGAATATACGCAGTTCCGGTTGCCTCATGGAGAATATCCACCCTTGAATACTCATGTCCATCTTTTTCGGTTAATTTTGTTCA
>Ga0268262_10003083_pt1 | contig 18402 bp, 29 predicted proteins | sample TergutNc150P3_FD_190354 | JGI IMG/M metagenome (GOLD analysis project Ga0268262, IMG submission 190354) | Nasutitermes corniger P3 segment gut microbial community from laboratory colony in Florida, USA - Nc150 P3 (SPAdes) (version 2) | ecosystem: Host-associated > Arthropoda: Insects >...
AGCCGCCGTTCCGGCCCTTCATCCTTGGCGCGATTTCCGTAAACAGTTTGGCAACTACGCCTTCATTGTACAGACGTCCTGAAACAATGCGCCTGTTATGAACGGAATCAACCTTGGCGCGCGTGATCATTTTTTCAGCGGTTCTGCGGACTTCCAGGGCTTTCGCCTTTGTGGTTCTGACGCGCTCGTACCTGAACAGGCTTGTAACCATATTGCGGTGCAGGGCTTTGCGGTGCGCCGCCATCCGCTGGAGCGGATTAAATCCTCTTCTATGCTTCATCTGTCGCTTCCTTTTTGGGCATTTTCTGAACCGCGTTTTTAAGGGCGCTTTCGGTTATTCCCAGGGTTAAGTTCCACTCTTTAAGTTTTTCTTTTATTTCCTGAAGGGATTTTTTGCCGAAATTCCTGGTCTTTGCGATATCGTCTTCCGTTTTGCGGGTCAGCTCTCCGATTGTCTTTATATCGGCGTTTTTAAGGCAGTTTGAGGAACGTACCGAAAGCTCAAGCTCCTCCACCGGAGTGTTAAGGATATTCCTGATCCTTTCGTTATCCTCGTCATTTTCCTCTTCAAAACCGAAATTGCTCTCGTCAAAGTTAATGAACACGGTAAAGTGATCTTTGGCTATCTTTGCCGCCTCGGCTAACGCGTCGTCCGGCTTTATGGTTCCGTCGGTCCAAATTTCAAGTATCAGCTTGTCATAATCACTGCGCTGTCCCACGCGGGTAGGCTCTACGGCGAATTTTACCTTTTTAACAGGCGTATAAATCGCGTCCAGCACTATGGTTCCGATTACGTCAATAAAGCGCTCGTTTACTTCGGATGGCACATAACCCCTGCCAAGGTCAATCTGGACTTCCAGCTCTATCCTGGCGTTGTCCATCAACGTCATTATATGCAGGTCCTTGTTTACAACATCAATCTGGCCGGGCCTGTCAAAGCTCCCGCTTTTTATTTCCTGTTTGCCGGAAAATTCGAATAACAGCGTGTCCGACTCGGTATCATCGGGCAGTTTTACCCTCATCTGCTTCAGGTTGTTAATCACCTCAAGCGTATCCTCGACGATATTGGGAATCATCTCGAATTCGCTGGAGACGCTGTGGGATACGCCTTCCGCGTTGTAGGAATAAATCTTTACTCCGGTTATGGCGTATCCCTGTATTGAAGAAAGGAGTATCCTGCGCAGGGTATTACCGATTGTGGTGCCAAATCCAGGCTCAAAAGGGCTTGCGCTGAATTTGCCATAATTGGAATTAAGCTCGCCATGCTCAAATGTAATACCTTTGGGGCGCTTGAATACCTTGAGAAGGTTCTTACGGGCCATGGAATCTCCTTATTTCGAATAAAATTCGACTATCATCTGTTCCTTAATATCACCGAGATCGGTAATATCACTGCGCTGTGGCGCGGCGAGGAACTTGCCTTTCATAGCGTCGGCATCCAGCGAAAGCCAGGGCATAACTCCGGACTTTCCGTATTCCTTTAACGCGTCCTTGACCAGCGTTAATCCTCTGCTTTTGTCGCAGACGCTGATCTCGTCATCCTTCTTTACCAGGTATGACGGTATGTTTATTTTCTTCCCGTTAACCATAATATGGTTATGCGTAACTATCTGCCTTGCCTGGCTTCTTGATGAAGCGAAACGCAGGCGGTATACCACATTGTCAAGCCGCCGTTCCAGCAGGATAAAAAGGTTTTCGCCGGTAATGCCTGGCATTCTAAGCGCCCTCTCGAAAAACAGGTGGAACTGCTTTTCCTGCATCCCGTAGATTTTCCTTAGCTTCTGCTTTTCCCTTAGCTGAACGCCGTAATCCGAGCGTTTCCCCGGCCTGGCTTTTGGATCCTTGCCGGGAGCGGCGCGATCTTTGTTTATGGGGCATTTGCCGCTTTTACAGCGCTCTCCCTTAAGCATCATTTTTTTATTCTCGGATCTGCAGATCCTGCAAACAGGACCGGTATACCTTGCCATGCTTCTCTCCTATTAAATGCGCCTTGTTTTTCTCGGCCTGCATCCGTTATGCGGTATGGGCGTAACGTCGTTGATTGATTTTACCTTTATACCCATAACGCCAAGCTGTCTTATAGCCGACTCCCGCCCAATGCCGGGGCCTTTAACATATACATGGACTTCCCTTAAGCCGGACTGAAGGGCTTTTTGCGCCGCGGTCTCCGTAACGCTTTGCGCCGCAAAGGGTGTGGATTTCTTCGCGCCCCTGAACTGAAGCTGTCCTGAACTTGCCCAGGATACCGTGTTCCCCATTAAGTCGGTGATGGTAACAATTGTATTGTTGAAGGTAGCCTGAATATAGACATTACCCTCATAAACCGATTTTTTTTCTTTTCTTTTCTTTGTGGTTTTATTGGTTGTTGCCACTCATTCCTCCTCCAATGCCATTGTATTTTACGCCTTCTTCTTGCCGGCGACAGTCTTCTTCTTGCCTTTGCGCGTGCGGGCGTTTGTCCGCGTGCGCTGTCCGCGCAGGGGCAGGCCTTTGCGGTGCCTAAGCCCCCTGTAACAGCCTATGTCCATAAGGCGCTTTATGTTAAGCGCGACTTCCGTCCGCAGTCTGCCTTCTACCTTGTAATCGCTTTCAATGATCTGCCTGAGCACGTTAAGCTCTTCCTGCGACAGCTCGTTAATAAGCCGCCTTGGCTCAATCCTGGCCTTTTTGCAAATCTCGTTCCCGCTGGAACGTCCGATTCCGTAAATATAGGTTAACGCGATATTAACATGTTTATTCGGGAGGTCAATCCCTACAAGACGCGCCATAATTACCCCCTAGCCCTGTTTCTGCTTATGCTTTGGATTTTCGCAAATAATGCGAACAATACCGTTACGCTTAATGACTTTGCATTTGTCGCAAATCGGTTTAACGCTTGTCCTGACTTTCATCTCTCTTTCTCCTTGAACTAAAGTTCTCTACAAGTTGCGACCGCGCAGTCTTCCTTTTCTGGTAAGACCCTCGTGGTGGTGCATCTTTAAAAGCCCCTCAATCTGGCTCATTGTGTCCAGGTCAACGCCAACCATGATTAGGAGCGACGTGCCTCCCAACAGGTATGAAATTGACGAAGGGAACTTAAACAACGACTGTATAATGGTCGGAATAACCGCTATAAACGCCAAATAGAGCGATCCCGGAAGCACAATCCGGTTCAAAATCTTTGTAAGGTAGTCCTCTATCCTGTCCGACCTGATCCCGGGAATTGAACCGCCGTTCTCCCTTATCTGCTTCGCTATCTCTATGGGGTTAAGCGACACCTGCGTGTAGAAATACGCGAAGAAAATTATCAATAAGACATACAGCACATTGTATGTCGGCCCTCTGGGGGTTAACACTTCGCCCAGCCTCCTAAGCCATGCCACGTTGCCGCCTATAGTTGACGCTATCTGCAGGGGGAATGTGAGGATTGACGAAGCGAAGATTACCGGTATAACTCCCGAGGGGTTGATCTTAAAAGGTATGTAGGCGTTCTGCGGGCCGCCGTACATTTTTCTTCCGACAACGCGTTTGGCGTAATTTACCGGAATCTTGCGCTGTCCCTGCTGTTCATATACGACCAGGGTGACCACCGCCACGAACATCAGCAGAACCACGATGACAAACACCAGGTTCAACTGCCCGTCGCGCACTCTGCCGCCCAGTTCCCAGACCGCATGGGGAAGCCGCGCCACAATACCGGCGAAGATCAACAGCGATATGCCGTTGCCTATGCCCCGCTTGGTTATCTGCTCGCCTATCCACATGAGGAACATGGTTCCCGTGGTGACGGTAATCACGGCGATGAACGTAAAGGGTAACATTCCTATATTAAGCAAATTCGGCACGCTGGCGGAAATGCTTTTGGCGTACTGGGTGACGGCAAGGGATTGTATAATGCAGACCACGACAGTCCCGTATCTCTGCCATTGCTGTATCTTCTTGCGCCCGCCGTCTTCCTGCGATATTTTTTTCAGGGAAGGAAACACGATAAGCAGTAACTGCATGATAATAGACATTGAGATATAGGGCATTATGCCAAGCATGAACACCGAGAAATTGGAAAACGCGCCGCCGGCGAAGAAGTCCAGGTAATCGACTATGGGGTTTCCGGAATTAGACTGCGAAAGGAAATAGGCGGAAAGTTCCCGGACGTTGATTCCGGGTATGGGAAACACCGCGCCGATTCTGAACACGACCAACATTCCGGCGGTAAAGAGTATACGCTCCCGGAGTTCCTTTATCCTGAACAACCCTACAAGTGGATTAGCCATTTTTCTTACCTCGTACTTCAGTACGCTTCTTTATCTTAGGCCTCGCCTTGTCTCTTGGCGGGTTTAACGCCAGTGAGCCTCCGGCTTTTTCTATCTTTTCTTTTGCCGAGGCGGAAACCGCCGCGACATTGAAATTTAATTTTTTTGTCAAATCGCCTGATGCCAATATCTTAACCGGGTGGGTTTTCTTGATAATCCCCTTCTTTATAAGGGAAACGGCGTCCACAGTCTCGCCCGCCTTATACCTTGCCTCGATCTCGGCAAGATTGACTACTTCCCACTCCTTTATAAAAGGATAATTGGAAAAGCCGCGCTGTGCCAGCCTTCTGTACAGGGGCATCTGCCCGCCTTCAAAGCCTACGTATGTCTTGCCGCCGGAACGCGCCTGCTGGCCCTTGTTGCCTTTTCCGGAGGTGGTTCCCCTGCCCGATCCCTGTCCGCGTCCAAGTATACGTTTTTTCCTGTTCGCGCCCTCAGGAGCCGGTAAATTAAAATCATAAGCCATTATTTTACATCCTCCACGGAAACAAGGTGGGATACAGCCCTTATCATTCCGCGCACTGCCTGGTTGTCTTCAACCTCGTTATGCGATCCTATTTTCCTAAGCCCCAGGGTGCGGACAGTGGCTCGCTGTTTGGGCGGTCGCCTTATTGTGCTCCTTACAAGCGTTATGCGTATTTTCGCCATGCTAACCCCACAACTCGTTCAGGGACTTGCCCCTGTTTTTGGCTATCGTCTTTGCGTCCATCATCCTGCTGATGCAGTCGAAGGTCGCCTTGACCACGTTGTACTGGCTTGCCGCGCCGATTGACTTTGAAAGTATGTCGGTAACGCCGCCAGCTTCCATAATGGCGCGCACAGGCCCTCCGGCGATAATGCCCGTTCCGGAACGCGCCGGTTTAAGCAGAACCTGCGAAGCCTTGAAATACCCTGTCACCTCGTGGGGAATAGTGCCTTTTATAACCGGCAGTTTCACCATATTGCGCTTTGCCTTGTCTATGCTCTTGCGTATGGCCTCCGAAACGTCGTTGGCCTTGCCGAAACCGTAACCCACATTGCCTTTGCGGTCGCCTATGACCGTCAGGGCGGAGAACGAAAAGCGCCGTCCGCCTTTGACAACCTTGGCGGTGCGGTTCAGCTTTACCAGCTTTTCGACAAATTCCTTTTCTGACGGTTCCCTGTCGCGGTCGCGCCCGCGCCCCTTGCCGTCTCTGCGGCCGTGGGATCGTCTGGAGGGGGCGGCTTCTATTCCGGAAACTTCTGTTTCCGCGGTTTCTGTCTGAACATCCGCGACAACATCGTCGTCAGCGTTTGTTGCGCTTGTCGCTACGCTTTCTGCGCTTTCAATTTCCTTATCCATTCTAACCCCTTAGAACTGTATCCCGGCTTTCCGGGTTCCGTCCGCCAAAGCCTTGACTACGCCATGGTACAAATATCCGTTGCGGTCAAAGACCACGGACTTAATATTTTTTTCCAGAAGCCGCTTGCCGAATAATTCGCCAAGCTGTGCCGCTCCGGCTACGGTTGCCTTTATGCCGCGCAGGTCTTTTTCCAGCGTGGAAATGGAGGCAAGGGTATTGCCCTTGTCGTCATCAATAATCTGGGCGGACAGCCTGCGGTTGCTCCGCGTAACGGTCATCCGCGGCCTCTGCGCCGTGCCGGAAATCCTTTTGCGGATATGCACTTTTCTTTTAAGCCGTTTCCGGTCTTTTTCCAACATCTTCTGTAACATAACTCTTTCCTTAACAACCCCTTCTCCGAGTCAAATAACGAAGTTATTTGACCCCCGACTTCCCGACCTTACGCCGGATATGTTCATCCTCATAACGTATGCCCTTGCCCTTGTAAGGCTCCGGCGGCCTTAGCTTGCGTATTTGCGCCGCAAGCTCCCCTACCCTCTGTTTGTCTATCCCGCTTACAGTTACTTTGGCTCCGCCTTCAGCGGCGACGCTTAGTCCGTTGGGAATGCCTACATAAATATCCGTTGAATAACCCAGGTTCATGACAAGCATTTTGCCCTGCACCTCGGCGCGGTAGCCTACTCCGGTTATAACCAGCGTTTTGGAAAAACCTTCGGAAACGCCCTTTACCATATTGTTAAGCAGGTTGCGGTACAGGCCGTGAAAAGCCTTTACCTGTTTTTCCTCGCTGGCCCTGCTTACGATTATTTCTTCGGCCTTGACCTCAAAAGTAATGACAGGGTGGTATTTCTGTGTAAGTTTTCCCTTAGGCCCTTCTACGGTCATAGTGTCATTGGCAAATGACACCTTTACCCCTTTGGGAAGTTTGACCGGTACTTTTCCAATGCGCGACATATTCTACACCCCTACCACACCGAACAGATGATTTCGCCGCCGACTTTTTTCTCGGCGGCCTTCTTGCCGGTTGTTACACCCTGAGACGTGGAAACGATCAGGGTTCCGTAGCCGTTAAAAATTCTCGGCATATTTTTATAGCCCATATACACGCGCCTGCCGGGTTTTGACACCTTTTCAATGCCGTGGATAATCGGGGCGGTTGAATCGTCATATTTAAGGAAAACCCGAATCACGTTAACGCCGTCCTGGTTTACCTTTTTGAAATTCTTTATATACCCTTCTGTCTTCATAATTTTTACAATCTCAAGTTTCAGCCTGGAGGTGGGTATATCAACTTTTTCATGCTTAGACATTCCGGCATTCCTGATTTTTGTCAGCATGTCGGCAACGGGATCAGATACGCTCATCCTGTCCTCCTACCAGCTCGATTTGGTTACGCCGGGAATAAGGCCTTCGCTCGCCAGTTTGCGAAAGCAAAGGCGGCACATTTCGTACTTCCGCAGATAGCCCCTGGCCCTTCCGCAGATCCTGCACCGGTTAACCTTCCTCGTTTTATATTTTGGCGTCCGTTGCGCCTTGATGATCATCGCTTTTCTTGCCATGCTGCCTCCTCTCGTTTATATTATGAAAACACGAAGTGTTTTCATACTATTTTCTGAACGGCATGCCGAATTTACCAAGGAAAGCCTTGGCTTCCTCGTCGGTTCTTGCCGTTGTAACAATGCAAACGTTTAACCCCGCCACTTTTTCTATTTTATCAAAGTCAATTTCAGGAAAGATGATCTGTTCCTGTATTCCCATTGAATAATTGCCGTGTCCGTCAAAGGAGTTCTGGTTTATGCCCCGGAAGTCCTTGACGCGGGGAAGCGCGACATTCACAAGGCGGTCAAAAAATTCGTACATCATCGCTCCCCGCAGAGTCACCTTGGCGCCTATTTCCTGCCCCGCGCGTATCTTGAAATTCGCTATGCTCTTCTTGGCCTTGGTCTTAACAGCCTTCTGGCCGGTTATCTGCGTCAGGGTAGTGACGGCCTCGTCCAGGAGCTTCTTGTTCACCAGAGCCTCGCCAACGCCCATGCTGACTATGATTTTATCCAGCTTGGGTATCTGCATAGCGGACTTATACTCGAATTCCTTAAAAAGCTCGGGGGCTATCTGTTCCTTGTATATCTTTTTTAGCCTGGGCACGTATTTTTCAGCCATTACAGCGCCTCCCCGCATTTTTTGCAGACTCTTGTTTTAACGTCTCCGTCAATCTTGTATCCCACGCGCACAGGTCCGCATTTTTTGCAGACTAACATCAGGTTTGAACTGTGTATCGCCGCTTCTATCTCAATAATGCCGCCCCTGTCCTGCTTGTTCTTGCGCCTTTTGGCTTTCTTGACAATGTTGGCGCCTTCCACTATTACGCGATCTTTATCGCGCAGTATCTTGAGTATCTTGCCCCGTTTTCCCTTGTCCTTTCCGGCAATGATCTCAACGGTGTCTTCTTTTTTCAGTTTAAATTTATGTACTGCTTCTGCCATATTGATCTCCTAACGTGAAGCGCAAAGCCTCACAATACCTCCGGCGCGAGGGACACAATCTTCATAAACTCGCCCTTCTCACGCAATTCCCGCGCCACCGGCCCGAATATGCGCTTGCCTTTGGGGTTCAGCGCGGCGTCTATAATTACGCAGGCGTTGTCGCTGAAACGGATATAGGTTCCGTCCGGCCGCCTGTACTCCTTGTGGGTACGCACTATTACCGCCTTTTCCACCGAGCCTTTTTTTATGGCCGATGTAGGCAGGGCCTCTTTTACCGCCACGACAATAATGTCCCCAATGCTCGCGTAACGCCTCTTACTGCCGCCAAGCACCTTTATGCACTGAGCGCGCTTGGCCCCTGAATTATCCGCCACATTCAGGAAGGATTCCACTTGTATCATTTTACCTCTGCTCCCTATTTGGCGCGCTCGATGATTTCCACCAGCTTCCAGTGTTTTTCTTTACTTAAAGGCCGACATTCGATCACCCTGACCCTGTCGCCGATCTTCGCTGAATTCTTCTCGTCATGGGCCTTTACTTTTTTTGCCCGCTTGACGTACTTCTTGTACAGGGGATGAAGTTTCATTGTCTCAATTGACACAACGACGGTTTTTGTCATTTTGTCGCTTTTAACAATCCCCACAAACTCTTTTTTACCGCTTTTGCCTTTAGCGGCTTCAATTTTTTCATCAGGCATTATTTACACCTCCATGTGGGCCGGGCCTTGCAGATTGTTCATCGTATGCTGAAGTTCCCGCATAGCCTTTATCGCCGCTTCTCTTCTTACTTCAAGATCATGCGCGTGTATAAGGGTGTTAAGCCTTGCTATCTGCCGCCGCATATTGCGCTTCTGCAGAGGGTTGTCCACATGGCCTATCACCATCTGGAAGCGCAGATCCATGAACTTCTTTTTAAGCTCTTCCCTTTTGGCTTTTAGCTCAGGGTATGTAAGGTTCTTAAATGAATTCTTCATAGCCTTGGCTCCTATGCCCCCAGTTCCATATCGGAACGGGTTACAAATTTTGTTTTTATGGGCAGTTTGGAACCTGCCAGAGTCATGGCTTCCTGGGCGAGTTTGCTGTTAATACCGCCGCCAAGCTCAAACATAATTGTTCCGGGCTTTACCACCGCTACCCAGTATTCCGGGCCGCCCTTGCCTTTGCCCATGCGGGTTTCCGCCGGTTTTTTGGAAAACGGCTTGTCCGGAAAAATTCTAATCCATATTTTGCCGCCGCGCTTTATATGGCGGTTAAGCGCGATACGCGCCGCTTCTATCTGGCGGTTGGTAATCCACATGCGCTCCATGGCTACAAGGGCGTACTCGCCGAACACCACAGTGTTGCATCTTGTGGCGTTTCCGGGCATCCTGCCCCTTTGCACTTTTCTGCGTTTAACTCTTTTCGGGCTTAACATAATTAACCTCTGCCGCCGGCCGGAGCGCGTTCTTCGCGTCTCTCTGAGACGCGCCGTTTGCGAATCAGCGCGCCTGCGTCTTCTTTTTGTTCTTTGCCGAATTTAATCCCGTTAAAAACCCATACCTTTACGCCGATTGCGCCAAAGGTGGTTTGCGCTTCGGCAAAACCGTATTCAATATCCGCCCTAAGCGTGTGCAGGGGAATTCTCCCTTCCTTCGCTTCTTCTGTGCGGGACATCTCCGCGCCGCCCAGCCTGCCGGACAGCCTTATCTTTACGCCCTGGGCGTTGCCTTTTTTCATGGCGTTGGTAATAGCCTGCTTCATTGTCCGCCGGAAAGACGAGCGGGCCAATAACTGCCGCGCTATATTCTGCGCGATGATCTGCGCGTTGCCTTCCGCGCTTCGTATTTCCTTTATTTTTATTTCTACTTTCTTGGTAGTGTTCTTTTGCAGTTCCGCCTTTATCTTGTCTATGTTGGCGCCTTTGACGCCGATAATAACGCCGGGCCTGGCGGTGTGGATTGTTACCGTTATACGTTGCGGATGCCGGACAATTACAAGCTCCGCAATGTCCGCCCCCTTTGTCTCCGGCATATTAAGTATCTGCTTGCGGAGTTTAAGGTCCTCGTGCAGGGTGTCCGCGTACTCTTTAGGGTCCACATACCAGCGCGAACCCCATGTCTTGTTAATGCCTACCCTTAGCCCTATCGGGTTAACTTTCTGTCCCATTATTTACCCGCCTTTACCGCAGTTTTTACCGCTTCGCCGATTACTACCGTTATGTGACACATCCTTTTAAGTTGCATATCGGCCCTTCCCCTGCCCCGGAACCAGACTCTTTTAAGGCGGGGGCCTTCGTCAATATAAACATCCTTAACATAAAGCATATCTTCATCAAGCTGTTTATTGCTCTGGAGCGCGTTGGAAGCGGCTGACTTAACCGTCTTGCGGATAAGGCGCGCGCCCTTATGCGGAATATTTTCCAGCACGGACATTGCCTCCGGGTACGGCCTGCGCCGGACAAGATCGGCAACCGGCCTTACTTTAAAGGGCGAACCCAAAAGATATTTGCTAACCGCCCTGTAACCAGATTTGTTTTCCATATTTCCTGCCTATTCCTATTTCGCGGCGGCCTTTTTATCCGATCCCGAATGACCCCTGAAAATTCTGGTCGGGGAGAATTCGCCCAGCTTATGGCCTACAAGGTTTTCCGTGATGTACACGGGAACCCATGTCTTGCCGTTATGCACCGATATGGTTCCCCCTACCATCTCTGGGATAATAGTGGAACACCTGGAATAGGTTTTTATCATCTTCCTATCCCCGGATTTGCTTACATCAAGCACTTTTTTGTACAGGCTCTTTTCTATAAAAGGCCCTTTCTTAACCGATCTCGACATTCCTTATTCCTAACTCCTCTCTCTGCTACTTCTTCTTTCCTCTGCTTACAATAAACCGTGAAGACGGTTTATGCTTTTTCCTGGTTTTATAGCCCTTTGTCGGCTGGCCCCAGGGACTCACAGGGTGTATACCCTTGCTCCTGCCCTCGCCGCCGCCGTGCGGATGGTCAACCGGGTTCATCGCCATACCGCGAACAGTGGGGCGCACGCCCAGCCAGCGCTTGCGTCCCGCTTTTCCCAAAGACGTGTTCATGTGGTCCTCGTTGCCGATAGAGCCTATTGTCGCATAACACTTTTTGAACACCATGCGGACTTCGCCGGAAGGCAGTTTTACCGTGACATAGTCGCCTTCTTTGGCTACGATTAACGCTCCGGCCCCGGCCGAACGCGCCATCTGCGCTCCCTTGCCCAGCGTAAGTTCGATATTGCAAATGGTAAAGCCCAGCGGAATATTCTCAAGGGGCAGGGCGTTGCCTGTTTCTATGGGCGCGTTAGGCCCGCTTAATACGGTATTGCCTACGGCAAGGCCTTTGGGCGCTATGATGTAGCGCTTCTCGCCGTCTTTATAAAAAACAAGGGCTATGTTGGCACTGCGGTTAGGATCGTATTCTATGGAAACAACTTTGCCGGGAACGCCGGTTTTGTCCCGCTTAAAATCAATTTCGCGGTAACGGCGCTTATGCCCGCCGCCCTTGTGGCGCACGCTGATCCTGCCGTTGGAATCCCGTCCGGCGTTTGCGGGTTTGCCGCTGGTCAGCTTTTTTTCCGGCCTGGCGTTAGGTGTAAGATCGGAGTAATCCAGGCTTGTCCACTGCCTCATTCCGGGCGTAATCGGTTTATATGTTTTAATAGCCATTCTTTTACCCTATACTCCCTCAAAGACGGCGATTTTTTCGTCTTTTGGAAGGCGCACAATCGCCTTCTTCCATTCCGCCGTATAACCGGCGCGGTTGCGCAGGCGCTTGGGCTTGCCGCCTACCACCATCACCGTGCATGACACGGGATGGACGTTAAAAATCCGGCGCACAGCTTCTTTAATCTGCGTCTTGTTCGCCTTGGGATCAACCTTGAACACATATTTCCCCTGCTCGCGCAGATGGTTAGCCTTTTCGGAAAGAACCGGCTCTATTAAAATATCTTCGTAAGGGATCATGCGTCCTCCCTGGCGGAATCACCCGCTTTGGAACTGTAAAACTCATTAAGGTTCTTCGCGGCTGTTTCCAGCATCAGCACCTGTCTGCCGTAGAAAAGGTCATGGGCGCGCAGGCGGTTATAGGAAAGGTATGTAAGCCAGGGAATATTCGCCGCGGCGCGTTTAAGTTTTGGGTCGTCGTCTTTAAGGACAAGCACGGTGCGCGTGCCGGGGTTAAAGTTGTCAAGAAGCAGAGCAAGGTCTTTTGTCTTTCCTGTTTCTATGGAAAAATCCTCAATAATTTTTAACATATCGTTTTGGGCTTTAAGGCTAAGAATGGTCTTCATCGCCTTGCGTTTCGCTTTTTTGGGGATGGCATAGGAATAATCCTTTGGCTTTGGCCCGAAAATTACGCCGCCGCCTACCAGTACGGGAGATTTTTTATCGCCCCTTCTGGCGCGCCCCGTGCCTTTCTGTTTATAAGGCTTGGCGTTGGAGCCGTGAACTTCCGCCCTGCCTTTGGTACAGGCGTTGCCCTGCCTTTTGTTGGCAAGCTCGTTGTTGATCGCGTACCAGACCAAAGCGTCGTTTGCCGGAAGGCCGAAAACATCATCTGACAATTCGATGGACCTGAGTTCTTTGCCTTCTTTTGAATAAACCTTAGTATTCATCGTTTTACCTTTTAACCGCCGCGCGTACAAGCACAAGGCCGCCGTTACTTCCCGGCACCGAACCCCGGACCAGGATAAGCTGTTTTTCGGCATCCAGTTTTTCCACGCGAAGGCTTAAAACCGTAACCCTTTCGCGTCCCATGCGTCCCGGCAGTTTGGTGTTCTTAAACGTCCTGTGCGGGTATGTGCTCTGGCCTGTCGAACCCGGCTCGCGGTGGAATTTTGAACCGTGTGTCTTTCTTCCGCCGCCGAAACCGTACCGTTTGACAACGCCCTGGAACCCCTTGCCTTTGGAAACGCCGGACACGTCCACATAGCGCACGCCTTCCAGAGTCTCTACACCCAACGAATCGCCCACCGCTGTCTCTTTTTCATAGTCCCGCAATTCCGCAAGCAGTTTTTTGGGCGTTATATCCTGGGGGAACTGTCCGGCATAAGGCTTTGTAACCCTGCTTTTTTTGGCTTCTCCCAGACCCACAACCACCGCGTTGTAGCGGTCTTTTTCTTCCGTTTTTTTGGCAATGACAACATTAGGGGTAACGCTCATTACCGTTACCGGAACCATGTTGCCTTCTTCGTCGAAGACTTGAGTCATTCCAACTTTTTTGGCCAATAGCCCTAACATCTTTTACTCCACTGGGTTTTCAGCGCGTTACGCGCTAAAAACTCACTACTGCTTAATCTCAACATCCACGCCGGCCGGAAGTTCCAGCTTCATAAGGGAATCCATCACTTCCGCCGACGGGTTGATAATATCTATGAGCCGCTTATGCGTCCGCATCTCAAACTGTTCGCGGCTCTTTTTGTTCACATGAGGCGAGCGAAGCACCGTCATTTTGTTGATGCGGGTTGGAAGCGGAATCGGACCGGTAACCTTTGCCCCGGCCTTCTGCACCGCCTGGACAATTGATTTCGCGCTCTGGTCTATCAATTCCACATCGAAACCGCGTAATTTTACGCGAATTCCTTCCTTAGCCATCATTCCTCCAGAATGCTACTCAATTATCTCGGTAACCTGGCCCGAGGCGACAGTCTTGCCGCCTTCGCGTATGGCGAACTTAAGCCCCTTTTCCATAGCGATTGGGTGGATCAACTCCCCGATTATCTCGGTGTTGTCGCCGGGCATTACCATTTCCTTGCCCTCAGGCAGTTTTACCGTGCCGGTTATGTCCGTGGTTCTGAAATAGAACTGCGGGCGGTAGCCGGTAAAGAAGGGGCTGTGACGGCCTCCTTCTTCTTTTGAAAGACAGTAAATCTGGCCTTTGAACACCTTGTGAGGCGTAATTGTTTTGGGTTTGGCCAGAACCTGTCCGCGCTCAACTTCTTTTTTGTCTATACCCCTGAGCAGGGTGCCTACGTTGTCACCGGCCTGCGCCTGATCAAGGAGCTTGTTAAACATTTCGATGCCGGTTACTACGGTGGTCTTTGTCGGCTTAATACCGACGATTTCGATTTCTTCGTTTACGTTAAGTATACCCCTGTCCACCTTGCCGGTGACGACAGTTCCGCGCCCGGAGATTGTGAAAACGTCTTCTATGGGCATAAGGAAGGGCTTGTCTGTATCGCGTTCGGGATCCGGGAAGTACGAGTCCATCGCGTCCAGAAGCCCTTCGATACATTTGGTTGTTTCTTCGGAAGGTTTGCCTTCGGCAAGCTCGGACATAGCCTTGAACGCAGAACCCTTGATGATGGGTATCTTGTCGCCGGGGAAGCCGTTCTGGGTAAGAACGTCTTTAATCTCTTCCTCGACCAGTTCCAGCAGTTCGGGATCGTCAACAAGGTCAATCTTGTTAAGGAAGACCAGCATGCTGGGAACGCCTACCTGCCGCGCGAGGATAATGTGCTCGCGGGTCTGGGGCATAACCGAGTCCGGCGCGGAAACTACCAGCACCGCGCCGTCCATCTGCGCCGCGCCGGTGATCATGTTCTTGATATAGTCGGCGTGGCCGGGACAGTCGATGTGGGCGTAATGCCTTTTGTTGGACTGATACTCAAGGTGCCGGGTATTGATTGTAATACCGCGTGCTTTTTCTTCCGGCGCGTTATCAATCTGGTCGTAAGTCATAACCTTGTCGCCGAATTTTTTGGCGCAGTACATAGTGATAGCCGCAGAAAGCGTGGTTTTTCCATGGTCAACGTGACCAATGGTTCCGACATTCATGTGGATTTTATTCCGGGTAAATTTATCCTTTGCCATTTTGTGTCCTCCTTCATACTAGACACACAAAAACTTTTTTTAACCTGCATACCGCAGGTTCATATTCAAATATACAAAAATAGGGGGAATACGAACAGAAAGGGAGAATACCCGATTTTTCGAACTCCACCTATCCCACTTTGGGGACGTATCCCCTGTGGTCGGTTTGGGCGCCGGTATAACCGGCCAGAAGAACACTATACCGATTCTTCTATATTATGTAAAGCCCCCGGAAAACAAATTTTCCAAAAGACATTAATTTTATGGAGTTTTGCGAAGCAAAACTCCCAGGTGAAAACCGCAGGTTTTCACCCTACCAACGGTAGTGGGCAAAGGCCTTGTTCGCCTCCGCCATTTTGTGGGTATCCTCTTTTTTCTTGAAAGCGGTACCTGTGCTATTATACGCGTCCAGCAGTTCCGCGGCCAGGCGCTCGCCCATGCCGTGCCCCGAACGGTCCCTTGCCGCGTTTATAATCCACCTCATGCAAAGGGCTTCTTTGCGCGGCTCCCTTATGTCAACGGGAACCTGGTAGGTCGCCCCCCCGACGCGTCTGGACTTAACCTCGACGACGGGTTTTACGTTTTCGAGCGCCTTGGTAAAAACCTCCATGGGTTCTTTCTCGGTCTTGCTCTGGAGTATGCCCAGCGCCTCATGGACTATACGCAGGCTGACCGACCGCTTGCCTTCCCACATCATGCGGTTTACGAATTTGGAAACCAGCACGCTGTTGTATTTTGGATCCGGGTTTATTACCCGGTCAATGCTCTTTTTCTTTCTTCCCATAATTTAAGCCTTGGGCTTCTTTGCCCCGTATTTTGAGCGTCCGCGCTTGCGGTCTGTAACCCCCAGAGTGTCCTTTGCCCCCCTGATAATGTGGTAGCGCACGCCCGGCAGGTCTTTTACCCTGCCCCCGCGCACCAGCACCACCGAGTGTTCCTGAAGGTTATGCCCGATTCCCGGTATATAAGCCGTGACTTCGGTTCCGTGCGAAAGCCGCACGCGGGCGACCTTCCGCAAAGCCGAGTTGGGCTTTTTGGGCGTAACGGTCATAACGCGAGTGCACACCCCGCGTTTCTGGGGGCATGAATGCAAAGCCGGCGACTTGGTTTTTGAGGTCACCTGTTTCCGCCCGAAACGAACCAACTGATTAATTGTAGGCATTAATTCTCCTCGTTGCCAGTGTCTCCACAAAGCTCTTTTGGCTTTTTGGAGCCAGTTCTGAAAATCTAGCAAAATTTGAAAAAAGAGTCAAGGGGGTTTTGAAAAAAAGAGAGCAGGGGTCAGTGACCCCTGCTCCCTGCTCTCTAATTGTTCCCCATCGTTACCGTCGGCTTGAAGAAGTAGCCGACACGGAACTGGTTGCTGGCGTAGCCGATCGCGGCGTGCCATTTGCCAATGGGACTGCTGGAATCACTGCCGTTGTAACCTACGGGCGGCCAGGCCGCTATGTTCAGACGGTCATCGTTTACTTCGTAATCAGACGGCATGGTCATGGCTTCCCAGCCTGAAATCAAAGTGTTGGTAATCGGGTCGGTTAATGGCTTGGTAAAGGCGCCCGTGCCCGAACTCTTGTACGCGACGCGCGCGCCGTCCCTGTTTCCTTTGCGGGATGAGTCAGCGTAGACTATCCAGGGGTTGTGGTTCTGGTCCAGTGAAATATCCGTCCATTGACCGCCTTCGGCTACGCGGTCAATGACGCTGGCGGTAAAGGTTCCGCTGGGGCTGGGCGCGGTCGCGTAAACAACAGCTTTGTAGGTGCTGTTATAGAAAGCCAGATGAACCCTGTTACTGTCCGCCCTGTCAATCGCCATGCTGACATAGGAGCCGGAACCCAGATACAGGGGACTGGTGTTCGCAAGCACATAACGCACCGTCCAGTTGTTGCCTGCGGGAGCGGCATTGCCGGCATAGGCAATCCTGAGTGTCTGATGCTGTTCGTCAAAGTAGGCGACAACCGGATAACCATCTGAAGTATAGTCGAGAGCCGACCAGTTGCCCGCTCCGCCTGTCGCGGCGCCGCCGCCGGTGCCTGTCGGATAATTTACTCCGGTACTTAGCGTGCCGCCGCCGTCAAGATAATAGTCCGTGCCGCCGTTATTATCGATTGTTCCAGCGCTGGTTGAAATGGCGGCGGCCACCGTTTTAAAGAACAACCGTTTATAAGTTGAGTCATAAGCGGTTACAAAAACCTTGCCCGGATTAGCGTCGCCGGTGGATGCCGCCACTTTCTTAATTCTGGTGTTTTGCCAGCGGTAAGTGGATACAGGATTAGTTTCCCTCGTGATGCTGTATGCGCCGTCAGTACCGCCGCCGTCAGCGTTGGCTCCTGTTCCGCTATTATTGAAAACGATTGTGGTCAAGCGCGGTTTTAATATAAGCCAGGGTCCGCCGTCACGCTGATACGCCGCGACAACGGATACGTTGTTTGTGTAGTCATTATTACCGGCGCCGTTATAGTAATCAAGATCGCTGACGGAATAAGGCTCGCCTGACTTGACCAATAACAAGGTGCCTGGCCGTTCAAAAGCAGGCATTGGGACTGTTGTGGAGTTATTGCCAATAGACGCGTTAGCTGTTCTCGTCAGGGTCGCGTCTCTATTTTGCGCGTAGAACAGAGATTCCCGGCCATAGACTGTCCATGAGCCGTGGAGTCTGCCGGCGTCTGCGCCGGTGTACTGCAGAGCCATGCCCGGGCTGTCAAGTCCGGCGCTCTGTCCGCTCGCCGCAAAATACGTTCCCGCGGTCTGCATATCCGGTGTGCCTGAACCGTCCAGTGAGCGCCATATATGGGCGTAGTGCCTGTTGATCCACAGGTCTGAACCCGGCGTATAACTGCTGTTTTCCTTGTTCCAGGACTTATTCAGCGTGGTGCTGTCATTATTGTAAGCCGCCACGGAAGTTGTCAGGGTTAATAAACCTGATGTCACTCCTGAAGTGGGTATGCTGAAGGTGCGTTCCGAATTTGTACCGCCTGTGGTTGTCATAGTGGTGCCATTCACTGTAACACTGCCTGTGGTGGATCCAAAGTTATAACCCTTTACCTTAATGTCGGTCTCGCCAAGATAGAAGCTGTACCAGCCCTGCAATGAGCGTTTGGTTGTGAATTTGGGCGTCTTTCTTTCAAAGCCGGTGATGTACGGCACTATGTCAACGGTGACTTGGTTGTGGAAAGCGGTAGTGTCGTCAGAGCCAATTGGCAGGCTTGTCAGGGTTCCGTTCTTGTCCAATACACCCACCGAAACTGTCACAGGTCCCGGAGGCAGAGCGGTGGCGTCCCAGATATATGCCCATTCAACCGAATGGCCTGTCTTCCAATGGAGTTCCTCAACGACAAACGCCGTGTTCCGGTAATCGACCGTCGGGGCCGGCGTAATGTCCGTTCTTCCCGGATAAACCGCCTCCATTTTACCGGACGCGTTCAATTTAATGATAGCGTTAGACGCAACAAGGACGCCCGGGGTTGTACCTGAGTCAATTCTCAGCCGTATCTCG
>Ga0268262_10003084_pt1 | contig 18395 bp, 17 predicted proteins | sample TergutNc150P3_FD_190354 | JGI IMG/M metagenome (GOLD analysis project Ga0268262, IMG submission 190354) | Nasutitermes corniger P3 segment gut microbial community from laboratory colony in Florida, USA - Nc150 P3 (SPAdes) (version 2) | ecosystem: Host-associated > Arthropoda: Insects >...
GAACTATTTCTTTTTTAATTTTCTCCAGCCCATAAAGTTTAATAAGTTCCGCAACATCAGACAAGGTTCCTTTTGAATAAACTCTTTCCATAACAAAACGGCAACTGGAATTAAAATCCAGCTTCGCAACATCCATATCCCAAAACAAATATGGCGAAAATCTATTCGTAAAACGTTTTTGCATAATAGAAATGTAGAAAAAAATTAGCCTTGCGTTACGGGATAGCCGTCTCGCGTGTCGGTGAAGGTGCCTTTTTGCTGGGCAAAGATGGCGGTGCAGAGGAGGAGTGTGGCGGTGAGTTTGGTGCGCATATTTTATTTATTGGCAAGCAAACGCAAGAATTCTTTTGGAATTATTGATTTAACCTTGCCGTTTTCAAAATCTTTGGTGTTTCTAGTTATTATCAAGTCACATTCATTTAATAGTGCGGATTGTTCTATAACTGCATCTTCGTAATCTTTAATCTTGGATTTCAAAGCCTTGTTCAAAATAGAGATATTCAAATCCAAGACAAAAAACATTTTCATTATCTTTGATAAAATCTTTACTACCTGCTCTTTATCCTTGATTTCCTTTTCTAAAAAATAAGACAATATGGTTATCTCGTGTGAGCAAACAAAACCATTTATCTTTTTGTTGGCGCATAAGTCTATAACTTTTACTGCAAATTCGTGTTCGTCTCGCTTGAAAAGCCAGTCCATTATTACATTTATATCAACTATTGCTTTCATACATAGCCTTTCTAATGTCTTTTTTGTTTGGGGAATTTATGCCCTCAAATATGCCATATAATTCCTCAACCTCGCGAGACAAGTTCAAATCTATCTCTTTGGTTTTTGCTTTCTTTATAGGCAAGGGTTTTATCCCTTTGATAAAAGAAAGGCTTTTGAGGACATCTTGGGCAAAAGAAGCCTTAGAGCTGGGAATGTCTATTATTAGTTGCATAAATGGTAATATAGAAAATGCCATTAGTCTTTCAAGCAGCGGACACTGTTCATATAATCCTCATTGTAGTGTCCGTGACCCGCGTTTTCATAGTTGTGACCCATAGACCTGCTTTGGGAGTAGTCGCTATCGTTCAAGTCAGAAGTCCACCAGTTGCCCGTATAGCCGATATAGAGGAAAGCACCGCTGTTCCAAAGACCGCCTGGTAGGGCAGAAAAACCGAACTTATCCCCGCCGCCATCTGGTTCGGTAGGCAGTTTCCAACCGCTAGTAGTTTTTAAATACTTGCCTGCTATGTCTTCACCGCCAACCGCTACCATCAATATATCCCACTCCGCATTGCTCGGCAAATGCCAACCGCTGGGGCAAACCGTTTTAGCCGTTTTCAAATCATACAACCTACCGTATTTGTCGCAGTAGTTTGTAATATCTCCATAAGTTTCCCTTGTATCTCTATTAATCATTTTGAATAAATCACAAAGTATGCTCTCAGGTTCGCAGTCGAGAGGTTTGTTTTCATAGCATTTAGAACCGCTCGCCTCATAATTCAAATTCTCCGCCATCCAAACCTGCTTGCCGATTTTTGTGGTTTTATAGACTTTGCCGTCTCGCGTGTCGGTGAGGGTGCCTTTTTGCTGGGCAAAGAGGGCAGTGCAGAGGAGAAGGATGATTATCGCACCCACAACACCTCGTCCATTCTCATATCCATTGCGTTTTGTGGTAGAGTGTTTCTCATTTGAGCGGAATATGCAATGCCTAGGCGTGGGATTCCTTTGAAGGAAGATAAATAGCGGTCGTAATAACCGGCTCCGTGACCAATTCGGGTGCCATCTTTTCCAAAAACAATGCCCGGAACAAGGAAGGCTGAAGGCGGATTTTCAAAAGCGGGTAAATCTGGTTTTGGTTCCATTATTCCAAAAGCCCCTTTGTGCAGTTCAGTATCTAAATTTTGTATAGAGACAAATTCCATTTTCTGTTTATCTTGTACTCTTGGTAAAAGCAATCTACCCTCTTTTGCCAATTTTTTTAAGAAAGGAACTATTTGAGGCTCAAACATTGCCGGATAAAATGCGGCTATATAACCATTTGCAAGTACCGGATGGCTGTAAAGTTCGTTGAGCAATTTTTCTGATTCTTCTACACGCCTTTCTTCGTCCATAGCAGAGAGTTTCTCTTTTGCCCAGCTCCTGAATTCGGCTGGGGTTTTGGGCAAAATGGCTTTGGGTGCCAAAGTTTGCCAAATTTCCTTTTGCCATTTCATAAATTCAGCCGTTTCAAATTTTTCTTCCCAAGTAGTGCCGCTTAAAGAATCTGCTAGTACATTGAGCTGGCTTTGCTTTGCCAAAAGCCCTGAGTCTATTTTAAGTTGTGCGGCTTTTTCATTTCTCAATTCGCGCAGTTTTTCCCGCAAATCCTCGTTTATATTGGTGCGCGGAGCTGCTTTGCGAGGTATTTGCCCTGGAAATTCTTCGGAATGGGCAGATGCAGCATCGTTTAATTCTTTTATAAATGATTGGAGCAATGTGCCTTTTATATTTCTTGGCATTCTCGGTAAATTGCGCTCATTTATTTTTCCTTTGTTTTTTGCTATGGCTTTAACAATGTCTAACATTAGATAAGGGTTTAAAACTCTGTAAGAGGCAACATCTCTTTTTTGAGCTATTTTATTGCGCCAATTCCAAGTTGCCTTTAGCAACTGCAATTCCAAAGGCTTAAAAGAGCTAGAACCTTTTATGCGCCAAGTCTCTTTTGTTTCGTTTTCTGAAGATTCGCTTTTATTTTTCTTTGAATTTATCAGCAGGGTTTCACAAGATTCTCGTAGCCATTCCATTCGCCCTAGTTTTTCAAGTTTTTTACATTGAATTTCTTTTATTGCATCTAAATAAACCGTGTCTAGCATTGCATAATGGCACATTTCAGCCGGCAGAGGCCTGCGAGTCCAGTCTGCTTTTTGGTTTGATTTGTTTAATTTTATTCCAAAATATTTTTCAACTAGTGCTGCAAGTCCGGTTTGTTTTTCGCCCAAAAGTTTTGCGGCAATGGAGGTATCGTAAATGCTTTCGGGGTGAAAATTGTGGAATCTGGCTAGCAGGCGCAAGTCGTAGTCGCAGGCGTGGAAGGTTATGTTTTTAAGGGCTTTGCATTTCCAAAGCGGTTTTATGTTGAGCTTGCAAAGAGGGTCTAGCAACCAGTGATATTTACCAACACTTATCTGTATCAGGCTCAGTTTTTCTTGGTAGTGATGCATAGAATCGGCTTCGGTGTCCATAATACAAGAAGATGCCTGTTGCAAAATGGCAAGCATTGCCTTAAATGAGCTTCTATCGCCAACCCAGATATATTCTGGATTTTTATCCACATAACCAGCTTCCTCCTCTTTGTATTTTGGAGTCATAAATCTGGAAAATAGAGCTGAAAAGAACATTTGAGAGAAGAATTTAGAAAATCTAAAAGAACCTCAAAAATCTTAACCAAATCTTAACCAAAATTCATATTATTCGTAACCTTCAAAAGTTAATTTAATACTGATGATAGAAGCAAAAGATGTCAATTTCTACTATGGCGATTTTCACGCCCTTAAAAATATTTCCTTGGAAATAGCGGCAAATAGCGTAACTGCTTTTATTGGTCCTTCGGGTTGTGGAAAATCCACATTTTTGCGTTTGCTCAACCGCATGAACGACCTTATAGCAGACACAAGGCTAGAAGGCAGTTGCCTTGTAAACGGCAAAAATATATACGATAAAAGCGTTGATGTGGATATTCTTCGCAAAGATATAGGCATGGTTTTTCAAAAACCCAATCCATTTCCCAAATCAATTTTTGAAAATGTGGCTTATGGGCTTAGAGTAAATAGAATGGGCAACAAAACCGAAATTAGCGCACGGGTTGAGCAATCGCTCAAAGATTCCGCCCTGTGGGAAGAAGTTAAGGATAAACTGAACAAATCTGCTTATGAGTTATCTGGCGGGCAGCAGCAACGCCTTTGCATTGCAAGGGCCTTGGCGGTTAAACCCTCGGTTATACTTATGGACGAGCCAGCCTCTGCCCTTGACCCCATTTCCACTTCAAAAATAGAAGAGCTTATTTACAGCCTTAAAGCGGATTATACCATTGTTATAGTTACGCACAATATGCAGCAAGCGGCAAGGGTGAGTGATAAAACTGGCTTTTTTATGCTTGGCGAACTTATTGAATTTGATGATACAAAGAAAATGTTTATAAGTCCGCAAAAAAAACAGACTCAAAACTATATAACCGGAAGATTTGGTTAAAAAGGGGTTTTTATGGAAAAAGCAAAGCACAACGAAACGGAGTTAAAAGCGCTCAAAGAAGAGATGAGCCACATGTGGCGTCTTGTTCTCTCCCAACTGCAAAAATGCAAGCAGGCATATCTAACCAACGACACAGAACTTGCCAGAGAGGTTATAAGTCGTGAAAAACGTGTGAACACTTTTGAGCTTAAAATAGACAGCGATTGTGAAAACTACATAGCTCTATTTGCCCCTGTTGCCGTGGACTTGCGCCTTGTGCTATCTCTTATGAAAATAAGCGGAGCATTGGAACGCATAGCAGACTTTGCCGAAGGCATTGCCAAGCACGTTACAATAGAGGATTTTCATCCAATAACTGCCAAACTAAAAGAAGATTTGAAAATTGAAACTATGTTTGACACGGTAATTTCAATGCTTTCAGACAGCTTTGCGGCTTTGGAATCGGAAAACACCAAACTTTCTGGCAAAATTCTGCAAAAAGACGATGAGGTGGATACGCTTTTTATGGAAGGCAAGGAATTTTTGGCGAAATATGTTCAAAAGGAATCTTCGTACAGCAAATGCGTTTTAGAAACCCTCTTAGTTTTGCGCAAGCTAGAACGAATCGGCGACCATTGCAGCAACACCGTTGAAGAGATTGTCTTTTACATAGACGCTAAGGTTTTAAAACACGTTAAAAGCAGGGAGTAGATACAACCGCATATAAACGCACGATGTTTTACTATATTCCATTCGATGGAACGCCCAGAACATAAGCAAAATTATTTCTTTACTGCACTCTTCACCCTTATCCTCTCCATAGGAACATTTTTTGCATTCAAAGCCCTGTTGCCAGAGAGGCTTTTTGCAAAGCAGGCGCATAGCGATATTTCTGATATAACAGAACTTGAAGTGGCTGATATTGATACCACTGCCACCGTTGCTGAGTATGCCCCTTTTGATGGGTTGGTACATTTTTTTCAAAAACTTTTCACATTAGAAGAAACAAAAAAGGGTTCTGTGCGAATAGCATATTTTGGTGATTCTATGATAGAAAGCGACCTTATAGTTCAAGATATTCGCAAGGATTATCAAAGAAAATTCGGGGGGCAAGGAATAGGGTTTGTTCCACTCAGCAGCCTTTCGCCTTTTTTCAATGGGTCTATACGGTATGAATATTCTCCCGAATGGAACACATATTGTGATTTATGTTCTAAAAATTCACCGCCTTCTTCGCTAGGGATAAGTGGCTATGTTTCCTATGCAAATGCCGGCTCGTCAATTTGGACTAGCTACAAAAGAGGGGGGGTTTCTCTTGCACGTCCAAGGCTCTTTTACGGCAAATCAAATAACAGCGATGCTAAAATGCTCATAACTATTGACAATGAAGTTATAGATTCGGTTCAGTTAAAACCTACTGGAATATTGAACAAACACTCCTTGAACTCATTGCCACGTGAATTGAAATTTCAATTTGACAACGCGGAATCCATTCCCTTTTACGGTGTTGATTTTTCTGGTGGGAGCGGCGTGAATATAGATAATTTCGCTCTCCGTAGCAATTCAGGGCTGCCGCTTGGGAACCTAAATGCGGCTTTGATGAATGCCTTTCAGCGTGAATTTAATTATGACCTTATTGTATTGCAATTTGGGGCAAACGTCTTAAATTCAGAAAAAACAGAATATGATTGGTATGCAAACAGAATGATAAAGGTTGTGAACCATTTGAAAATATGTTTTCCAAATGCGGATATTTTGGTTATCTCGCAGGCAGATAAATCTATGAAATATGGAAAGGAAATTAAAACCGATACTGCACTTGCCCCTTTGCTCAGGGCGCAAGAGAAATATGCACGCAATACTAGCTCGGCTTTTCTAGATTTATTTCAGTTGATGGGTGGAGAAGGGTCTATGGTTAAGTGGGCAAGCGAGGAGCCGCCGCTGGTTCGTTCTGATTATACTCATTTCACCGGAGCAGGCGCAAAAAAAATTGGAGATCTCATTTTTGAAAAATTAGACCAAGAATATGAAGATTTCAAAAGGAGGAAAAATGAATAGAATACTCTTTTGTTTGATGATAGCTCAGGTACTATATGCTCAAATGCTGAATGTGCCGCTTCTATATCCTTTTTTTGAAAAACTTTCCCATTTGGAGAATAATAAGGAAGGGAGAATCAACATAGTTCACGTTGGCGATTCGCATATTCAATCCGAACCTCTTACAAATTCTATACGAAAGCCATTGCAACAGCAATTTGGAGATGCTGGGCGTGGATTTATATTTCCTTACACTCTTAATAAACAAATCGGTATGCCTTATAATTTCGCAACAAATGCTGCATGGCAAACATGCAGGAATAGCCTGCCTTCTAAATGCGCTCAGGGTACAGAATTTGGATTATCCGGTTATGGGTTCAGCACAAAAACAGAACCATTTGTCTTTTCTATAGAGGCGAGTGATGATAAGTATAAATTTAATACAATAAAAGTAGTATCTCCAATAACCTCTTTTTATAACATAGCAACGGTTGATATGGATATGAAACCCATTATACATAAACAGAAATCCAGCATAACTTTGCATAGAGTTAAAAGAGGAGAAACTTTGGATATAATTGCAAAAAAATACAATGTTCTCTCAGCGACCATTAAAAAAGAAAATAAAATGAGGTCAAGCAATATCTATGTTGGAAGAAATCTGCGCATCCCTGTTACGGTAACCGAAACCAGTGTAGATACATCCATATTCCGTTCACTTGAATATAAATCTCAGGAACCTTTAATTTCTGTGTATCATCAAGACAAACCAATTTCTGCAATATATCTGCTTCCAGCCAGAAAACAAAATCTTTACAATCTCAACGGATTAGTTATTGAAAAAGATGCCTCTGGTCTTATCTATCACAGTATCGGGTCAATAGGTGCTACAGTAGCTAATTACAATGAGACTCCCCTATTCTTTAAGCAACTTCCAGTATTGCAGCCCGACCTTATTATTGTATCATTTGGAACTAATGAATCGTACAGCAGTGTTTCGGCAGAGAGATATATTGAGCAGATTGAACTATTTGTCAAAAATATCAGAATGTTCTGCCACAATGTTCCGATTATAATAACCACTCCGCAAATTTCACTGTTACGCAACAAAAAATTTAACACATATATCTTAGAATATGCTAATGCTCTGGTGCGAAAAGAAGATGTTGCTATATGGGATTTATATTCTTTTCTAAATGGACTTATGGGACCAGAAAAAGACCTATCAGCAACGAAAATCTCCAAAGATAATGTACACTATACCTCCGAAGGATATATAAAACAGGGAACCGCATTAGTCAAGGATATTCTCAATGAATACGAACATTATAAACGGAGCCGTGAATGACTGATATGAAAAACATAAAAAACTATTTCTTTACCACTTTCATTACCATCCTCCTCTCCATAGGTGCCTTTTACACATTTGAAGCCCTACTATCGGAAGAATCCATCGCTATTGATAGTTTCACGCTAGCTGAACCAGAAACAACCGCTGTTGAAGATACAACAGAAATTGAATATGCTCCTTTTGGCGGCTTGGTTCATTTTTTTCAGAAACTTTTCACCCTTGAAAAAACAAAAGAAGGCTCTGTGCGAATAGCATATTTCGGAGATTCAATGATAGAATGCGACAAGATAGTTATGGAGATTCGCAAAGGCTACCAAAAGAAATTCGGTGGGCAGGGAATAGGATTTGTTCCTCTCAGCAGCCTGTCGCGTTTTTTCAGCGGTTCCATACAATATGAATATTCTCCCAAATGGGATACATATTGTGATTTTTGTTCAAAGAAATCCTCACCTGAATCACTAGGGGTAAGCGGCTTTGTTTCCTTTGCAAAGCCCGGTGTTTGGACTTCATACCAAAAGGGTTCTCTCCCTCTTGTACACCCAACGCTTTTCTACGGTCAATCCAGCAATAGCGATGCTAAAATGATTATCACCGCCGATAAAGAGAATATAGACTCAGTTCAGTTAAACCCACTTGAAATTTTGAATAAACATTCCTTGACATCACTCCCAAATGAACTGAAAATTAAATTTGACAATGCAGATTCCATTCCCTTTTACGGCATAAATTTTTCTGGTGACAGCGGTGTAAATGTCGATAATTTCGCACTCCGCGGCAATTCAGGCTTAACACTTGGGGAATTCAATGTGGCTCTTATGAATGCTTTTCAAGAAGAATTTGATTACGATCTCATTGTATTGCAGTTCGGGATGAATGTGTTAAAGCTAAAGCCGGGACCTTATGATTGGTATGAAAGCGGAATGACTGAGGTTGTGAACCATGTAAGAAAATGTTTTCCGGGTGCAGATATTTTGATTGTATCGGTGGCAGATAAAGCCACAAAATACGGAACGGAAATGAAAACCGATTATAAGCTCACCAAATTAATAGAAACACAAGAAAGATATGCGCGCAATACTAGGTCGGCTTTTATTGATATATTTCAGATGATGGGTGGAAAAGGTTCTATAATTAAGTGGGTGGAAGAAACTCCGCCTTTGGCTTGGTCGGATTATATACATTTCACCGCACCAGGCTCAAGAAAAATGGGTAATCTCATTTTTGAAAAATTAGATAAAGAATATGAAGATTTCAAAAGGAGGAAAAATGAATAGAATACTCTTTTGTTTGATGATGGCTCAGGTACTATATGCTCAAATACTGAATGCGCCGCTCCTATATCCGCTTTTTGAAAAACTTATCATTTTGGAAGATAAGAAAAAGGGGAAAGTAAATATAGTCCATATCGGTGATTCGCATATTCAACCCGATTATCTCACAAATGCCGTGCGCAAACCGCTACAACAGCAATTTGGAGATGGGGGGCGTGGATTTATATTTCCTTATACCTTGAACAAACAAGTAGCTACCAGACCTTATTATTTTGCCTCAGATGCCACTTGGCAAATATGCCGGAACAATCAGCCTTATAAATGTGAGCCAGGTACAGAATTCGGATTATCTGGTTATGGGTTCAGTACCAAAGCGGAACAGTTTGTTTTCTCGGTGGAAGCACGCGAAAATAAAGATAAATTTAATACGATAAAAATAGTGTCCCCAACTGCCTCCTTATATAGTTTTAAGAATAAATTTCAGTTGCAGGAACCTTTTGTTTCGGTGTACCATCAGAAGAATCCAATTTCTTCAATATCTTTTCTCCCAACAAAAAAACAGGCTCTTTTCAGTATCAATGGATTAGTTGTTGAAAAAGATGCTCCGGGTCTTATCTATCACAATATCGGAGCAGTAGGGTCTATGGCATCTGATTTCAATGGGAATCCCTTATTCTTTGAGCAGCTTCCAGTGCTAACGCCAGACCTTGTTATAATATCACTTGGGACTAATGAATCACTCAATGATGTTTCTGTAGAAAAATTTATTGAACAAATGGATTTGTTTATCAATAATATCAAAACTCTCTGCAACAATGTACCTGTTCTGGTAATTACGCCACCAATTTCACTGTTGCCAGACAAAAAATTTAACACATATATATTGGAATATTCCAAAGCCTTGTCTAAAAAAGAGAATATTGCTCTATGGGATTTATACTCTTTTTTAAATGGGCTTATAGGTGAGGAAAAAGATTTAACAGTAATAAAAATCACCAGTGATGATGTGCACTATACCTTAGAAGGATATATAAATCAAGGAACTGCGTTTGCTAACAATTTTCTCAATGAATACAAAAATTATAAAAGGAGCCGTAAATGATAGATTGGTTTGTGTATAATCCTAATGCCCCATTACTGTTTAGCACCAGTTTGTTTATGGGGCTATTCCTCGCTTTTTATCTTATATATATATGTACCTACAATTTCAATCGTTTTCGTACTGTATATGTTTTGTTATTTTCATTTTTCTTTTACTACAAAGCGGGCGGAATGTATTTCATTTTGCTCATCGCTTGTTCTATTCTCAACTATTTTTTGTCCAAATTTTTGTACAAGGCAAAAAAACCTGAATTAAGAAAATTTCTTGTGACGTTTTTAGTAATAATGAATCTGGGAATTTTGGCTTATTATAAATACACTAACTTTATCATAGGAAATATCAATGCGGTTTTTAACGGAGATATTCCACTTCAAAATATCATATTGCCTATAGGAATTTCTTTTTTCTTATTTCAGGCAATTAGCTATGCCATAGATGTTTACAGAAAGCAAATTGAGCCTGCGAGCAATTTGTTGGATTTTTCCTTTTACCTCTGTTTTTTTCCGCAATTGGTGGCTGGCCCAATAGTTCGTGCTAAGGAATTTTTGCCACAAATGTATAAAAAGCTAATTCTCACAAAAGAAGATATGGGCAAAGCTCTTTTCCTCATTATGGTTGGGCTTATTAAAAAAGCGGTTATCTCGGATTATATTTCGCTTAATTTTGTGGACAGAGTATTCGGTGCCCCTAATAGTTACACCGCAATAGAAAACCTGCTTGCAGCTTATGGATATGCCATTCAAATCTATTGCGATTTTTCAGGTTATTCCGATATGGCAATAGGTTTAGCCTTGTTGATGGGGTTCAAACTTCCGGTAAATTTTCTCACCCCATATAAATCAAAATCCGTCACCGAATTTTGGCGGAGATGGCATATTTCTCTTTCTTCGTGGCTTCGCGACTATCTGTATATTTCGCTGGGCGGCAACCGCAAGGGAAAAGTTCGCACTTATGTCAATTTATTTTTAACCATGCTAATCGGCGGATTGTGGCACGGAGCAGCTTGGAGATTTGTTGTTTGGGGCGGCTTGCACGGCATAGCTCTGGCTATTGAGCGCCTTCTTAAATCGTACATTAAAATACCGCAAAATATATTAATACGCATATTCACACGCATAATAGGCGTAATTATAACTTTCCATTTTGTAACCTTCGCCTGGGTATTTTTCCGTGCACAGGATTTTAGCACAGCTATTGACTTGATAGGTATGGTGAGCAAGATAGATTTTGAGCAAGAGCATTGGCTTGCTGTGATTGATGCGTATAAAAATGTTATGATTGTGCTGCTCTCTGGATTTATTATGCACTTTTTACCAGATTGGTTTGTGCGGTGGCTGCAAAAAGTTTTTACAGCTCTGCCCGTTATTGCAAAAGCCTTGGTCATAGGGTTGGTTTTATGGCTGGTACATGCAACTGCCTCCAGCGAAATTCAGCCTTTTATTTATTTTCAGTTTTAACATTTTACTATATTAAAATTGGTTGTTGTTTATATTACTATTACAGGAGGTTAGTATTATGAATTACTCTTTACAATTAGGCAGAAAGCCTAAAGGTGGCGGGGGCGACGGGTTTTTGCCTGCGTCCGACCAAGACGAGGATTTGGATGAATTCGACGAACTTGGTGAAGAAGAAGAAGATGTTATAGAAGACGAAGAGAGCTTGGATGAAGAACTTAATTTTGACAAGCCGCATTTTCGCCGTCTTGGACTGGATTATGAAGAAGAGGAAGAAGAGTGAATTTTTTTAAAGCCATTTGCGTATTTGCATTGCCGGCAATTTTATTTTCGGCCTGTTCAGCGTCCCGCCAAGGCGAAGCCGTTGTCGTTTCCAAATATCCAAAAAATTCTGCCATTAAAACGGTGGATTTGCCAGAACCCGCGGGTGCGGCAGGCAAAACGTCTTGGCTGGAATACAAATCTGGAAAGCAGGCAGCCGAGGCAGAAGATATATTAACTGCCATATATTATTTTGACCTTGCCTTGTCTGAGATTTATACCGAGCAACGCTCGGATTCCCTTGGGCAACCAGAAGATTCCATATATTTTTCCACCATGCCCAATAGAATAATATTAGATTTGGAGAGCCTTTACCCCAAGCTCCTCAACCAAACACAAGGTCAAGCTTTTTCACTGCTAAACGATTTCGAAACCATAGACGATTTTGAAGAAACCCCGTTGGATAGTGCAGAAAAAGAGGTTCTTGAAAATTTTTTAGACACCACGGATTTATCAAAATTTTCTTTACCGCTCACGATAAATGAACGTGTTATGCAGGAAATTCATTTTTTAACCGTGAATGCCAGAACCTTCACCGAAGGCTCTCTTTCTAGAAAAACAGCTTTAGATAGCATGATTTATGCAAAGCTAAAACAACGCAATATGCCAGAAGATCTTATTTATTTGGCATTTATAGAAAGTGGTTTTAAGTTACATGCTTACAGCCGTGCAAAAGCCGCTGGGGTGTGGCAATTTATACCAGGAACTGGCAAACGCTATGGGCTGCCTGTGGATTTTTGGCTGGATATGCGCCGCAATCCAGAAGCAGCTACCGATGCTGCTTTGAGTTATTTATCCGATTTGTACAATGAATTTGGCGATTGGTATTTGGCAATGGCGGCTTATAATTGCGGAGAGGGCAGAATTAGACGGCTTGTAAAAGATGGTTTGGCCGATTCTTCAAAAAAAGTTTCTTATTGGGATTTGAAGCTACCTCGCGAAACAATGCTCTATGTCCCAAGAATTTTGGCTGCCGCCATCATAGGGCATTTCCCAGAGAATTATTCGTTCACGGTTGAAAAACAAAGCCTTGTTCCTTTTGATACCGTCACAATAAAAGATTGCATCCCTCTAGACAAAGCTGGCTCTGCGGTTGGTGCAAGTGTTAACACAATGCGCGAATTGAACCCAGAACTAACGCGCTGGTGCACTCCTCCAAATTTAAAAACCTACACAATGAAAGTCCCCAAAGGTTCCAGAGAAAGATTTTTGGCAGCTTACGAAAAAATGGACAAAACCCAACTTGTGCGCTGGCAACAATATAAAGTACAAAGGGGCGACAACCTCGGTCAAATATCAAGGCTTTTTGGGCTAAGGGTTGCAGATATACAAGCTGCAAATAATTTGAGAAACACAAGACTTAGTGTTGGGCAGGTTTTGATAATTCCAATGCCTACTGGAGCGAACCCTCCCGAAAAACAGAGGCAAATGGAAAAACAAGAAAGCGCTGCAGCACTAGCAAAAAAGCAACTCTTTGATGCACCCACAGAAAAAACAGGTCTTAGCATACGTACTTATGTTGTTCGCAGGGGCGATAATTTGAGTTCCATTTCTAGGCGGTTTGGAATATCTTCGCAAAACTTGATGACTTGGAATAATTTGCAAAACAATAAGGTTATGATTGGGCAACGTCTTTATCTGCAAGACCCTAAAAAAGACTCCAAAAAAAATGAAGGTTTAGCCATTACCCCAATTACCCCAAAAGAAGTTAGAGGTACAAGCTATATAATAAAACAAGGCGACAACTTATGGGAGATAGCTCGCAACAACAATGTAACAGTTCAGCAACTGTTAGAATGGAACCCCGGTTTGGATAAAAAGATTTATCCAGGCATGAAGATTAAAATCGGCGACTAGCAAACCAAGAATTTATATCCTCACCTTCTGGCAAAAGACCAAAAGAATGTGTTTCCAAACCAGCCTCTTGCAACATAGCAGAAATTCTGGCTTCGCTCGCCCTACCCGCGGCATCGTTGTCTAGGCAAAGTATAATTTTTTTGTTCTTGAACATTTCCACCCATTCCGGCTTAAATGAATTAACGCCTGGTATGCCAACCGCTGTGAAATTATGCCCTAGCAATGTTAATGTATCTATGGCTCCTTCGCATAGATAAACAATGCCGGGTTTTCCGTCTAAAACCTCTTTGTTATATGGAAAGGGAATTGCTTTTTGAAGATTCAATTCTTTTGGTGTAACATCTTTCTCTATTGCCCTAGCCTGAAAAAAGAAAGGGCGATGTAGCTCATCCACATAAGGAATTATAATAGGATGCCTACCATATCTCAAAATTCCTTGGCTATTGAACAAGCCAACATATTGCAAATCTTCTAAAGAATATTTCGCCAGAAGTTCGCGGCTTGTACGGTGGTAATCATCCATTAAGCGCAAAAGAACCTTGTCCCAAGTTGGTTTGTAAATATGCCTTTTTGCGAGCCACCAAGCAGCTTTGCTGTTTGGCGGTATTGGTGAGAGCAAGTTCAAAAAATCAAATATTACTTTTTCTTTGAAAAACTTTGGATGCTCTGAATTTTCCTGTTTTTTTGGTTTTTGAGCAGTGGCTTTTTGCATATCCCTTTTTATTGAAAGAGCATCGCCTTTAAGCCATTTAAGAGCCTCTGCAAAATTCACTCCGAGATACATTTGCACAAGTGAAATAACATCGCCTTTAACATTTTCGCACACAAAGCATTTAAAATAACCCTTTTCCTCATTAATGCTAACAGAGGGCGTTCTATCGCCATGAGCGTGCCGCTCTGGAAAAAAACAACGGAACCGCCCACCTTCAACCGACAATCCAAGCCTTTTAGCAACAACTGTTATTGAAAGCGAAGCCTTTAATTCCTGAATTTCGCTGTTGCTCATCATAGATATAGATAAAGTAGTATTTCTATTTTAAAACTATGAAGTTCAAAGCAATTCTGGTTGTTTTTTTCCTATTCCTCTCTTGTCAGGGACCTTGGAGCTACTACCCAGAAAACCCAGAAAACTACAGAGGAATATGGATTACCGCATATATAGTCTCTGGCAGACCGTTGAAAAACATTTGCCTTGAAAAAATGCACAACTTGAACGAAGTTTATATGCGTGGCTTTGCTTTCTACGAATCGGCAAGCATAGAAATAAAAGGTACTTTTAGTGGGAAGGATACCTCCGTTTTTTTAAAACCAGATACCGCTGATTTTGCGCACAACCCAAACTGCTTTGTGGGAGATGAAAATTTAACGGCAGAAGCGAACGGAAATTATAATATGTATGTATCTGTTACTTGGGACAGTGCAGGCAAAAAAGTTACCAGCGAGTTCAGCGCAAAAACACATATTCCAAAAAAATTTAAAATAAAAAGAGCTTATGATTTGCTAGGCAAACAATTCAAAGAAAAAGACACCATTATGTATTTGCCGCCGCCTATGGATATGAGTTCAAATTATTTTGTTCCAGAATACAGCAATGAAGATATTGGAGGTACTCTTGTTTCAATGATTTACGGAGATACCAGTGGGTTTTATTGGGGCGAGAATTTTATGGATAAATTAGCGGAGCAATTTAATCCCGAAGGAAGAGATCCTGCAAGCTACCATGCAAGATTTGGGGATAGGCGACTGCTATACACAGCAACCAATACGCAAATAGCAAACATGAACAAAGACATAGACAGCATTCCTATAATGGGTTTAATGATGCCCGCTATTGGAAACATAAAGCTGCTGTTTTACGCTACCACTCGTGAATACATGGATTACCGAACTACCTTCCTGCAAGGCTCTGGTGACAGCCGAGCGAAACCTATTTACAATATTGAGGGTGGAGCTGGAATTTTTGCTGGAATGTTTGTTGATACTTTTGAGGTGAACTTGAAAACCACACCGGATTTGAAAATATATTCCTATACAGAAGCACAAACAAGCTATTGCACAGAAGAAGACGAGGAATATAATGTTGAAAAGTGGAAAACCCATAACCAATGCTTGGCATTTTGGGATAAAATTCCAACCAAAGATTACATGTCGGATTTAATTTCTTGGTGTGAAATGCAAAATTTTCCACTGGACAAATACCCCGATTGCGGTTCGGCAATGGTACGTTTCTATAATAGCGGCAAAACATCTCCAGTTTTAGAAAGAGAGGTGAAAAAATGGTGCAAGGAGCATCCAGATGACAAGGAGTGTCTTTAATGTCTCCTTTTGCCCTGCTCCGCATAGCTTTTAGGGCATTGCTCAGAAACAGAATGAGAACTTTCCTCTCCGTGCTTGGCATTGTAATTGGAGTTGCTGCTGTTATAACTATGGTGGCTATAGGCGAGGGCAGCAAACAGTCCATAAAAGAGCAAATTGGAAGTTTAGGTGCAAATATTGTTATAATTTCCCCAAACCCTCGCCAAACAAGCGGTGTGCGAATGGATGCTTCGGCAACTCAGCTTTTAACCGTGAACGATGCCCATGCCTTGCGAAAAAAATCAAAATATTTAGTGGCTGTTTCGCCAGTGGTTGATGCAAGGGGGCAGATGGTTGCCGCTGGTGGAAATTGGCCTAGTGTAATAACGGGTGTGTGGGCTGAATATTTGCAAATTCGCGGCTACGAATTGGAAGACGGAGTTATGTTTGAAGGCGATGAAAATATGTCTAAGGTTTGTGTTATTGGAAAAACCGTTGCAGATAATCTTTTCCCGGGCGGTAATCCTGTGGGGCAAACACTGCGCTATAGAAACATTCCCTTCAAGGTTATAGGCCTGCTAAAAAGCAAAGGAACCTCTGGATTTGGGCAAGACCAAGACGATGTTATTTTAGCCCCTTTTTCAGCAGTTCAAAGGCGCATTTTGGCAACAACCAATGTTAGAACCATTTATGCTGGCGCTAGTGATGAGCTAAGTACACCGCTTGCGGTTGAAGAAGCACAGGAAATTTTGAGCGAAGAGCACAAACTCCCTTATGGTAACGAAGCCTTTCGCATTCAAACCCAACAAGAACTTTTGGATATGGTTTCCAGCACGGCAAATCTCTTAACCGCTGTTTTAACCGCCATCGCAGGCATTAGCCTTTTGGTCGGCGGAATTGGAATTATGAACATAATGTATGTTTCGGTAACCGAGCGCACCCGCGAAATAGGTCTTAGAATGGCAATAGGAGCAAGAGGTTTTGATATTTTAATGCAATTTTTAATTGAAGCGGTTCTAATAAGCTTAACAGGCGGCCTTGTGGGAATTATGTTTGGTGCTTTAGCTTCTTTTTTGGTAACGTATTTAGCAAACTGGCCCGTTACCGTCACTTTTTCCAGCATTGTAATCAGTTTTTCGGTTTGTTTTGCAACGGGAGTTTTCTTTGGCTGGTATCCAGCGCGCAAAGCTGCGAGGTTGGATCCTATTGAGGCGTTGAGGTATGAGTGAACGTCTGAACCCCGATTCTCCCGATTAAAGGATTAACAGGATTGTGAATATAAATGTGTAGGGGCGTATTGCATACGCCCTATTTGTGGTTGTCGCATATTGCGGATATACCGCTGTTTCGGTTCACATTTAGGGCGAATGCAATTCGCCCCTACGATTAAACCATATTTTCCATCCTTTTCCCAATAATTTTATATCTTACTATTTAAATCTAATGTACTTTGGTGGAGAAAATTCATTATGAGAAACAGCCCCTCAAAACTCGCACTCACGGCAGCTTTTATGCTTGCCTTGACATTCACCTTTTCCTGCTCCGGTGACAGCGGTGGTGGCGGCAACGGCGACCAGTCAAATATCAGTTCGGGCACGGAAACAAGCTCTTCCAGCAAAGAAGCGGGCAAATCCTCCTCCAGCAGCCAAATCAGCATAATGGAAAGAGGCAAGATAACCGGAGTTTCGCAGAAAGGTCCTTTCGCAAAAGGCTCTGCCATCACTCTTTCTGAGCTTAACGACAAATTATCCCAAACTGGGCGTTCTTTTGAGGCGACAATAAATGACGACAAGGGCAGCTTTGAAATAGGAATAAAAGATGTTGAGCTTGCTTCTCCTTATGTTATGCTCAAAGTAAACGGATATTACAGAAACGAGGTATCGGGTAAAATATCCACTGCCCCTATAAATCTATATGCTGTAGCCGATATAAGGGAAAAAAGCAATATAAATGTGAATGTTCTAACCCATTTGGAATATTACAGGGTTCAAAAATTGGTAGAGGGTGGCAAAAGCCTTAAAGATGCAAAAAAACAGGCACAAAAGGAGATTTTAGCCATATTTAACATAAGCGGTGAGTTCAAAAATAGCGAAGATATGTCCATATTCGGCACGGCTGATGACGATGCCGCCTTGCTTGCCATTTCTGTTTTGTTACAGGGAGACCTCACGGAAGGGCAATTTACGGAAAGGCTGGCTGATTTTAATCTTGGGTTCAAGGAAACTGGGGCTTGGGATAACAAGACGGCGAAAGATGCAATGGCAGACTGGGCAGCTGACGTAGGGACAACAACACCCAGCGGGGCTGATTATTGCGAATACAACCCAACTACAGAATATCCAAATAATTGCTGGCCTATGCCCACCAAGGATATGTGTCGGTGTGCATTTTCGGCAGAAATAATATAGCGAAAAATGGAAAAATCAGCCTCTAAGCCTTGATTTTCTCGGATTTCGTGTGTATTGCCCTGCTGAGAAATAAAATTGCCGAAATTGCCGAATTTTTGC
>Ga0268262_10003085_pt1 | contig 18392 bp, 16 predicted proteins | sample TergutNc150P3_FD_190354 | JGI IMG/M metagenome (GOLD analysis project Ga0268262, IMG submission 190354) | Nasutitermes corniger P3 segment gut microbial community from laboratory colony in Florida, USA - Nc150 P3 (SPAdes) (version 2) | ecosystem: Host-associated > Arthropoda: Insects >...
CGACTACGAGGCTGCCGCGCGCTTCGAGCGCGAAACCCGGCACGACGTCATGGCGCACATCCGCGCCTACGGCGGGCAGTGCCCCCTGGCCGCGCCCATCATCCACCTGGGCGCGACCTCCTGCTACGTGGGCGACAACACGGATATCCTCCTCCAGCGCGACGCCCTGCTGCTGGTCAAACGGCTGCTGGTCAACGCCATCGCGAGGCTGAGCGAGTTCGCCGAACAGCACAAGGCCCTGCCCTGCCTGGCCTTCACCCACTTCCAGGCGGCGCAGCCGACCACCCTGGGCAAGCGGGCGGCGCTGTGGATACAGGACCTGCTTTCAGATTTAGAGCACCTGGAATTTACCCTGCAAAATTTAAAGCTCCTCGGGTGCCGGGGCACCACGGGCACCGGCGCGAGCTTTCTCGCGCTGTTTGAGGGGGACCACGGGAAGGTGAAGGCGCTCGAACAGAAAATCGCCGCGAAGCTGGGCTTCGGGGGCAAGGTCTACGCCGTGAGCGGGCAGACGTATTCGCGCAAGGTGGACTACTACACGCTTTCGGTGCTGTCGGGCATCGCGCAGAGCGCCTGCAAGTTTTCCAACGACGTGCGCCTGATGTCGCACCTGAAGGAGCTGGACGAGCCCTTCGAGAGCGGGCAGGTGGGGTCCTCCGCCATGGCCTATAAGCGCAACCCCATGCGCAGCGAGCGCATCGCCTCCCTGGCGCGCTACGTGATGACGGACGCGCTCAACCCGGCGCTGACGGCAAGCGCCCAGTGGCTCGAGCGGACCCTCGACGACTCGGCGAACCGGCGCATCGCCATCCCCGAGGCGTTTTTGGCCGTGGACGCGATCCTCTCCCTGGTGATCAACCTCGCGGGCGGGCTGACGGCCTACCCGAAGGTGATGGAAAAGCACCTGAACGAGGAGCTGCCCTTCCTGGCCACGGAGAACATCCTGATGCACTGCGTCAAAAAGGGCGGAGACAGGCAGGCGCTGCACGAGAAAATCCGGGTGTACTCGGTGGAGGCCGCGAAGGAGATCAAGCTGCACGGCGGGGAAAACTGCCTGATCGGGCGCATCGCGGCGGACCCGGCCTTCGGCTTGGAGCGGGGCGAGCTGGACGGCCTCCTGTGCGCAGAAAATTTCACAGGCAGGGCGAAGGAGCAGACGGAAGAATTTTTGGAGCAGGTGCAGGCCGTCCTCGGCGAGAATCAAGAGTTGCTGGGGATGGACATCAAGATAACAGTGTAAAGCGGTGATGACATGAGCGAGCTCGTGCTGGTGCTGGACTTCGGCGGGCAATACAAGGAGCTGATCGCGCGGGCGGTCCGCGGGCTTTCCGTGTACGCGGAAATCAGGCCCGGGAGCCTTTCCGCGGCGGAAATCAAGCGGTTGGACCCCATCGGCATCATCCTGACGGGCGGGCCGAACAGCGTATACCTGCCCGGCGCGCCCTCGTGCGACCCCGGGCTGTTCGCGCTGGGCATCCCCATCCTGGGGATCTGCTACGGCATGCACCTGATGTGCCACATGCTCGGCGGCGAGGTGGGGCCGGGCGGCGTGGGGGAATACGGGCAGGTCACGGTGACGCCCGCCGACCCCGCGCAGGCGCCCTTCGCCGCGCTGATGAGCCACAGGGATTCTGTCGCCCGCCTGCCGGAGGGCTTTGTGCAGACGGCCTCCACGGCCAATTGCATTGCCGCCTGCGAAAACCCGCGCATGAAGCTCTACGGCGTGCAGTTCCACCCGGAGACGAAGCACACCAAGGGCGGGCGCGAGGTCATCCGGCGCTTTTTGTTTGATGTGTGCGGCGCTGCCGGGGATTATAAGCTCGGCGATTATGTCGATACGCAGGTCCAATTGATCCGGCAGCGGGTCGGCGGCCAAAAAATCCTGCTGGGGCTCTCCGGCGGGGTGGATTCCAGCGTCTGCGCCAGTTTGCTCTCCAAGGCCGTGCCGGACCAGCTGACCTGCATTTTCGTCGACCACGGCTTTATGCGGCTGAATGAGGGCGACGAGATCGAGCGCGTGTTTTCCAGGCGCAAGCTGCGTTTCATCCGCGTGAACGCCGAGGAGCGCTTCCTCGCGAAGCTGGAGGGCGTGACCGACCCCGAGGAGAAGCGCAGGCGCATCGGCGAGGAGTTCATCCGCGTGTTCGAGGACGAGGCCGCCAAGCTCGGCGACATCCCCTTCCTGGCGCAGGGGACCATCTACCCGGACATCGTGGAATCGGGCGGCAAGCACGGCGCGACCATCAAGAGCCACCACAACGTGGGCGGCCTGCCGGAGCGCCTCGCGTTCGACGGCATCGTGGAGCCCCTGTCCGGGCTGTTCAAGGACGAGGTGCGCACGCTGGGCCGGATGCTGGGGCTGCCCGCCTTCCTGGTGCGCCGCCAGCCCTTCCCGGGGCCGGGCCTCGCCGTGCGCGTCATGGGAGAGATCACGCGGGGCAAGCTGGACGTCCTGCGGGCCGCCGACGCGATTTTGCGCGAGGAGCTGGACGGCCTGCGCCGCCGCCCGGACCAGTATTTCGCCGTGCTGACCGACACACGCACAGTGGGCGTCAAGGGCGACGACAGGACGTACGACTACGTGATCGCCCTGCGGGCCGTGCACACGGACGACTTCATGACCTGCGAATACGCGCCGCTGCCGCACAAGCTGCTCGGCCGCGTGTCGGCGCGCATCACCAGCGAGATAGCGTGCGCCAGCCGCGTGGTGTATGATATTACGTCAAAGCCGCCCGCCACGGTGGAGTGGCAGTGATGTAATGCTTTTTAAAAAATTTCAAAAAATCGGAGGCCGCGAAAAATCTTGATTTTGGGGCTTGCAATTTTGCGCGGATTATGGTATACTACCTCTCGAATCAAATACGCCACTGTGGCTCAATGGTAGAGCAGATCATTCGTAATGATCAGGTTGTCAGTTCGATTCTGACCAGTGGCTCCAAAGTGACGACAACAAAAGAAATGCAAAAGCCTCAACCCTTTGCGTGTCAAGGGGTTGAGCGCATTTTTGAGCACGAAGAAGCACCATGCAAAATACCGCTGCATACAATCGGCGTTTCCGATGCACCCCGGCCCCGCTTTCGCAGGGCCGGGACGCGCCGGAAAATGAAAGGAAAGAAAAAAGGAGAAAGCAAATTAAGGCTGTGCTGCGTGCTTCCAGGCTACGCTCTCAGCGCTTTATGCCTTTCTGCTTCCGCGAAGGCTTTGATGGCCTCCATCGTTTCCGCCGCACCCGTGCCGGGGTCCGGCGCGGCGATGCCCCGCCGGATGTTGTCGCACAGGGTGTGGGTGGTGGCGATGGCTTCGGACAATTGGTTGAGCTCGGCGCATAAGGTCACCTGGCGGTGCTCCAGGATCTGCAGGACGCTTTCCGGCGTGCGCTTGTCCTTCAGCTCCAGCATGACCTTCAGCGGGATCTTCAGGTTGCTGAGCACCTTGATGAAGCTCGCCGAGGCGACCTGCTGGCTGGAGTAATAGCGGTACCGGCTGTGCTCGTCGCGGACCGCGGGGCTGAACAGGCCCAGGCTGTCCCAGTAGCGCAGGGTGCTCTGCTCCACGCCGCTGGCCTGCGAGAAATCCTTGATCGACATCAACGCGCCGGAAGCGTTTTTTTTCGTTTTCATTCTGATTCCCTCCTGATTTTCGTTATGATTCCGAGATGCCCGCCGGGTCCGCGAAGCCGACCTTGAAGGAGTCCGGCGCGGTCCTGATCCTGTACAGGACGATCGCGAGCCCGTCCGCCTCGCCGATGCAGGTGCAGGAGCTCCCCGCGAACAGCCTGCCGATTTGCTGGGACATCGCGGTGTCCGCGTAGACCGGCATCGTGCCGGGACCCGGGGTTTGATAGATCCTCTTCATGCCGTTGCTCCTTTCCTTCGCTGCCCTTTGGATGGGTGCCTGAATGTGCCGGACAACACGAGCGTCCGGACCAGGATTGCCGTCAGCCTGGCCTTGTCCCAGAAGCTTCTCATGGTCTCATCTCCTTTCAATAGCTGCGGATGGCGGGGGATTTCACCTCCGGCAGGCCGCTGTTCAGATACGCCTGGTAACGGCCGGTGCGGTAGGCCTCGAGGAACATCTCGATGTCGTTGGGCGTCACCGCCCCCTGGGTGCCCATCATGTCCCCCCGCGCGTAGAACCTGCCCTGCGGGCATTCCGCAGTGGGCCTGACCCCCCGGTTGTAAAGGTCGCCTAGGCCCAGCACGTGCCCGAATTCGTGGGCCGATACCTTGATGTACTGGCTTGCGGTGTAGGCGCCGCCCCGCCCGCGGTACGACACGACGGTGCCGTTGGTGTAGCGCCGGTCCGGGATCGCGCCCGCGTAGGTCCCGAGCAGCTCCCGGTTGTAGTGCCCCACGCCGTAGAAGGTGTAGCTGCGGCCCAGGCCGTCCAGGCAGACGAAGTCGAAGTAATTCTGGCCGCCGCGCGCGCCGATGCCGCCGTAGATGTCGTGGATGTTCACCGCGACGGCGAAGGCCATGCCCGGCTCGAAGTCGTACCTGCTGCCCGCGTAGCGGCCCGCCCAGAGCCCGATGCCCTTCTTCGCCAGCGCCGCGCGGGCCTGCCCGCCGATTTTCGCGCTGTACGAGCCCCGGAAGTTGACGTAAACGTCGACGGTCAGCGTGTTCCCGCGGATGCGCGCCCGGATGGCCTCGTAGCCCCTGGTGCTGCCCTGCAGCGTGCCGTACAGCTGCTCGAGGGTTTTCGCCGGGATTCTTCCTGCGGCCGTCATCGTTCTCCCCCCTTCGCTTCTGTGCCTAAATTATAACCCCCTATATCATCGGAAAACACACAGGGGCAGGCGGGGATGTTTGTCGGATATTACGCCCTTTATCGCCATAAAACCTTGACAAACGGGAAGCTTTGGCTTACAATAAGCTTGGATCAATTTGCGGGGGAGGAAAGAGACAAAATGAGCGAGAAATCCGGCCGGGCCGAAAGCGGCCTGATGCGCCGCCCGCGCCTGGACGCCCTGCTGGAAAAAGCCTTCGCGAAGCCGGTGGTGACGGTCGTGGCCGGGGCCGGCTGCGGCAAGACCAGCGCCGTGTATTCCTACCTGCAATCCAGCCGCCTGCGCACGGCCTGGGTGCAGCTCTCCGAGGCGGACAACCTCCCCGCCCGGTTCTGGGACAATTTCGCGGGTGCCATCGGGCAGCGCAGCCCCGCCCTCGGGGAGAAAATCCGCAGGCAGGAGATGCCGGCAGACAAAAGCGGGCTGTACCAGTTCGCGGGCATGCTCTCCGACGAGCTCAGGCCCCGCTATCGCTACGCGCTGGTGTTCGACGACCTGCACCTGATTCACGAGAGCGCGGTGCTGTGGTTCATCCGCGCGCTGGCCGGCGCCAACCTCGCCGGCGCGCACGCGAGCGGCACGATTGCCCTGATCTCGCGGGAGGACTGCGGCTTCGACGGCGAGAAGCTGGCGGCGCTGGGCCGCCTGGCGCAAATCGGGGAGGAGGACCTGAGCTTCACCAAGGCCGAAACCCTGGACCTGTTCCGCTTTTTCGGCGTGCCCATGTCCCCCGCGCTGATGTCCGGCGTCAGCGAGATCTACGCCGAAACGGAGGGCTGGGCCTTCCTGACCGCCCTGGCGGGCCGCCTGCTGCAAAAGCGCCCCGACGGCATGAAATATATCCGGGACGCCCTGCGGCACAACGTCTCGGTGATCATCGAAAATGAGCTGTTCCTGGAAAATTCGCCGGAGATGGACAAATTCCTGGCGAAGCTCTCCCTGATCGACCACCTCGCGGCGGGGTTGGTCTCCCTGCTGGAGGACGGGGACCGCCTGATCCGGGAGCTCCTGCGCAGCACCTCCCTGGTGCGCTATGACGCCTATATGGACGTGTACTACGTGCACCACCTGCTGCGGGATTGCCTGCTGCAAAAGCAGTACCTGCTCTCGGCGGGGGAAAAGCGGCAGACCTGCCTGACCGCCGCCGCCTGGTGCCTGGAGCACGACTACAAGATGGACGCGGCGGGCTACTACGCCCAGGCGGGGGACTACCGGGGGGTCGTCGATATCGTCTATCGGTACCCGCAGTTCCTCCCCATGGACGCGGCGGCCCTGCTGTTCGACATCCTGGACGGCGCGCCGCCCGACCTGGAAAAAGAAATGGTCTCGCTGCACAGCTACCGCGGCAGGCTGCTGCTGAGCCTGGGCGAAATCGGCCGGGCCGTGGAGGAGATGCAGGCGGTCATTCAAAAAGCGGAAGCCCTGGAGGATGCCCCGGACAACCGGCGCAGGCTGATGGGCGCCTATTACGTGCTGGGCCACGCGCACATGCTCAGCTGCAACGACACCGGCGCGTATGACTTCGCGGAATATTTCAGGAAGGCGGACGAGTATGGGCAGGGCTGCGGCTTCGTGCCCAGGGGCTCCATGCGCGTGGCCACCGTGGCCCCCTACATCCTGCGCATCGGCAAGAGCGGGGCGGGCGGGCCGGAGGCATACATCGAAGCCCTGGCGGAGGCCGTGCCCCATGCCGCCCGCCTGATGGACGGCTGCATGCGCGGCCTGGACGACCTGGCGCGGGCCGAGCTGGCCTACTACCGGGCGGACATCGCGGGGTGCAGGCGCTACGCCATGCAGGCACTCTGCAAGGCCCGGGAGAAGGGGCAGTACGAGATCGGGAACCGCGCGCTGTTCTACCTGGTGCGGGCGGGGCTGGCCGCGGGCAAATACCCGGCGGCCAGGGACGCCATGCAGCAGATGGAGGCCCAGCTGGACATCCCGGAGTTTCTCAACCGCTATATCCGCTACGACATCCAGACGGGCTGGTTTTACGGGAGCATCGGGCAGAAGGAGCAGGTGGCGGAATGGCTGAAGAGCGATTTCGCCGTGAGCCGCTCCCAGACGGTCGTCTCCAACTACGAGGACTTCGCCCGCGCAAAATACTATCTGGCGGAGCAGCAATACCACACCCTGCTGGCCATGCTGGAGAGCCGCACCGGCAAATTCGACGTGGGGCGCTACCTGCTGGGCGAGATCGCCATCGCCGCCCACCGCGCGGTGTGCCTGTACAACCTGAAGGACACCCAAGGGGCGTTCGGGGCCCTGCGGCAGGCCTACGCGCTGGCGGCCCCCAACGGCTTCCACATGATTTTCATCGAGCTGGGCAACCACATGCGCACCCTGGCCGCCGCCGCGCAGAAGGCCGGCTGCAGCGGCGTGCCCGGCGCCTGGCTGGAGGACATGCAGACCAAAGCTTCCACCTACGCCAAGCGGGTGGGGCAGGTGCGCGGCCAATACCGGCAGGCGGAGGGCCTGGAGGACGGCGTGCAGCTGACGCCGAAGGAGACGGACCTTTTGCGGGATTTGTCCCAGGGCTTGTCGCGCACGGAAAGCGCAGCCTCACGGGGCATCTCCGTCAACACGGTGAAGATGATGCTGCAATACATCTACGAGAAGCTCGGCGCGGAGAGCAGCATAGACGCCGTACGCATCGCGGTTTCCAAGGGGCTGCTTTAGGGCATTTCAAAAAAAAACGCAGCAGCCGTAACCGCGGTTTCGAAGGGCGGTTACGGCTGCTGCCGGTTTTGGGCCTTCCCTGGGTTTAGAAGGGGCTGTTGTGCGCGCGCAGCAGGGCGTTGAGCCGGATCGCCAGGCCGAGCTTTTTCCAGCTCCAGCCGCCCGCGCTGATCTCGCGCAGCAGCCTGCGCTCCTCCTCCAGGATGGCATTGGCGTACTCGTTCGGGATGTACATTGCGTTTTTCTCCTTTCGTTTTTTTGTGATTACATTATAACCTCTCCTGCTATCGGGGAATACGCAGGGAAACAGGGGAAAAACAGTCGGGAAATACACCCGGCAAAGCGCCCGGCGATACCAAAAGCAAAACCGCCGGCGGGTGAACATGCACCCGCCGGCGTCTTTCTATTTTCACAATCCCGGGCTTTTCTTTTCCTGGGCCTTCGCATCCCTTGCTTTTTGCGTCCACCCTATAACCGGTCGAAGCTAGCGAAGTTGTTGGCGTTCCAGAAGCGCGCCGGGCCGCGGAGCTCCCAAGGGTTGGTGAAGACCTTTGGCTTGCGCATAGGCACAATATCCTGCGGCCGGATCTCCCGGCTCCCCCAGCTTGTCTGCGGGGCCGCCATCCCCAAATACCAGGAGATGTATGCCTGGTTCCATTGCTCCCATTGCGTCATTCGTCTTTCCCCCTTTCGTTTTTGGTGCTTTTATTATAGCTTCTTCTTTTGTCGGGGAATATGTATGAAAACAAAGAGATATTTATCGGAAAACACACCCGATTATTTAAAAAACGCATCTGTGCTTCGCATTGTTAAAACATTTGCATACATGAAACTTCGCGTGAGGAGAATTTCCCCAATAATTTTTTGCGTTAAATTATGAAACCTTCGGGAAGCTGAAGGCTCCTGCACCTGGAACTGCTTGATACACCGCAGCTACACGCATTTATGCGCTTTCGGATATTTTCCGGAGCCGACCTAAAACTGGCAGAAAAATAATTTTGTGAAATCTGTTGACCTTACAGCTGCTTCATGCCCTATACTAAAGGCCAGTATTCAGATGCTTCCCTAGGAAAGGAGTGCCAAAGAAGTGGCTCGCACCCTTGAACAAATGAATCGGGACTTTTTGATTGAACAATACTTAAACGGGCGGCCGCTGCCGCGCCGGGCCCCCCTGCAGGCGCAGGCGGACCAATGGCTCCGGGCGCTTATCGACGACCCGGACCTGGACCTGGCCGAGGATATTATCGACGCGGCGATGCCGGCATACGCGCCGGTCACGCGGCGCTCCCCCGGACCGCCCGCCAGGGAGCTGCCGGCACCGAAGCCCGGCCTGTGGAAGTCGATTTCCAACATCGTGTTTTACGTGGCGCTTGCCGCCATCGTCGTGGGGGCGATCATTGTCGGCGACCAGTCCCGCGGCAGCTTGAAGTTCTTGGGCTACCAATCCTTCAAGGTGATGAGCCCCAGCATGCAGAGCATGATCCCCCAGGGCTCCGTGGTGGTGACGAAGGAGACGCCCTCGAAGGACATCCAGGTGGGCGACGTGATCACCTACCTGCGCAGCGACGAGACAAACATCACCCACCAGGTGGTGGAGGTCGTGCCCGATTTCGACGGCAGGGGTTCCCTGGGCTTCCGCACCAAGGGCACCGAGAACGCGGACCCGGACCCGGACATCGTCGGCGCGGCCAATGTGCTCGGCGTGGTGAAGCTGCACATCGGCGGCCTGGGCTTCACCCTGAACTACATCTCGGACAACATCAAGTATGTCTTTCTTATTTTTATCTTTGTCATCCTGCTTTCCATCGCCGTGCGGGTGTGGCTGGGCGAGCGGAAAAAAGCGCGGGTACAACAGCCCGGAACGGGTTGTAGCCATAATAAACGCGGGCGGGAGAAGAGCCGCCCGGACGAAAGGATGGATCGGCAATGCAAAAGGCAACCGCAAGCGGCTTGAGAAGGAAAGCCGCGGCAATCGTAGCCCTGCTGGCGATGTGCGCCATCACCGTGAGCGGCACCATGGCCTGGAAGGACTACAAGCAGCACAAAAGCAACCAGCTCAAGGGCCTCCAGGGCCTGTACGAGGCGAGGCTCGTGGAGGACTTCGTGGAGGTCCCGGATTGGAAGGTATCCGACGGGGCCATCAAGAAGGAGATCCGCGTGGCGAACCTCGGGCAGGCAAGCGCAGGCTACGGCAACGTCTATGTCCGGCTGCAGCTGAAGGAGTACATGGAGATCGGCGACGTCAAGTACATCGAGACCGAAAAGCGCTACATGGTGGCGCGCGGGCAGCAGTCCTACGAGGTGGAGGCCGGCAGGAACTTCACCTTTGCGGACGGGCACTTCATCGTCTTCCCGACGGAACCCGACGCCAAGCGCGTGTTCCCCAACAACAGCGTCGCGCAGCTCAAGGACATCGTGACCGGTGACGAGGGCTGGTTCATCCAGACCAAGGACGGCGACGTCAACGGCCAGATGGGCAAGTACGTCGTGACGGAAATCCGGCTGGGCAACGCGCAGAAGGTCCTCGCAGGCCCGGACCGCGCGGCGAACACCAACCACCACGGCACCGTCACCAAGGATGCCCAGGGCAACATCACCGGCTACGACATCAAGAGCGGGGAATGCGACTACCTGCCCCACGGCTGGCGGTCCGCGACGGACGCGACCAAGCCCATCGACCAGTACATCCAGTGGCTGCTGAACACCGGCGCGATCACCACGCTTACCGCCTGGAAAGCGACCGGCAGCCCCGCCGTGGCCAAGTGGATCCTCGACGACAGCAACGACGAGGGCTGGGCCTACTGGGGCCAGGCGCTCCCGCCGCAGCAGGCCACCGCGAACCTGCTCAACCAAGTGGCGCTCATCAAGCAGCCCGACGGCAGCTTCTACTATGTCATCCACGTGGAGATGCAGGCAGCCTCCCTCGACGAGTTCTTCAAGGCGGGCGGCAACGGCTGGAACACGGACGTGGAGGATTCCTACAGGAACAACGGGCCTTCCGTCCAGTTCAACGGCCCCACCCCCACGGAGGTGAAGGAGGGCGAGAGCGTCCCTTCCCCCGGCGTGACCGTGCTGCCCGCGGGCTCCGACTCGACCGGGCTCATCTGGGCCTCCAGCAGGCCTGACCTGGCCACGGTGAACGGCAACGGCGTCGTGACCGGCGTGAAGGCCAGCGACGACCCCGTGACCATCACCGTGACGGCCAAGAACGGCGGGCGCGCCTTCTATACCATCTATGTCAAGGCCGGCGAGGCCGTCACCGTCCCCGCCACGGGCGTGAGCATCAACGGCGGCAACCGGACCATCAGCATCGGCGATGAGGAAACCCTCGCCATCACCAAGACGCCCCCGACCACCACGGACACCGTATCCTGGGCCAGCAGCGACAGCACGAAGGTCACCGTGGACAACGACGGCAAGATCAAGGGCATCGCGGCAGGCTCGGCCACCATCACCGTGACACTGCAGCCCAGCGGCAAAACCGCCAACATCACCGTGACGGTCACCCCCGCCGCGCCGCAGAACTTCCCACTGCGCAACGGCGAGGGCCCGTATCAAATGCAGGGCAGCACGAACCCGGACAACAACTATTCCATCGTCTATAACATCGACGCGATGGATTTCGACAACCCCACCCAGCGGAAAAAGGACGGCACCATCAAGCTGAAGGACATCCTCAACACCCAGGTCTACGGCACAGATTTCACGGGCCTGAGCGTGTCCTCCGCGGACCAGGCGGTGGCCTCCAAGGTCAACATCGGCACGGATAAGGACGGCGACGCCGCCATCGTGTTCAAGTATTACGGCACCAAGGCGCAGTGGGAGGCCGCGAGGCCCGCGCTGCCCACAAACATCCAGGTGACCCTGGTCCTCAGCAAGGCCGGCTACGCAAACGCCACCATCAAGGTGAACCTCACGTTCATTGGCTCCCTTTACCAGGTGGAAGATTGACCAAACCGGTGAAACAGTACAGAAAGGAAAGATATCATGCTATTTAAAAACCTGTTCAGCGGCAGGCGGGGCCGCGTGCTCGCGGTGGCCCTGGCGGCGGCAATTGCCCTGGGGGCCCTGGCCGCCGGCCTGGGAAGCACCTTTGCGCAGAAAACCGCCGTCACGGCGAGCTTCGCCGATCAGCCCAACGGCTACCGCACGGTTGCCGTGGGCGCGACAAGAAATTACTCCGTCGTCGGCGGCTCCTACGCCGTCAGCTCAAACACAGCAATCGCCACCGTGCCCAACAACGACGACATGACCGGCCTGCCCATCCCCGTCCTGGGCGTCAGCGCCGGGATCGCGGTGGTCAGCGTGGGCTCCACGGAGGGCCTTGTGGCGGCGGCGAACTTCCAGGTGTTTGACGACACCAACGTCACGAGCTACTCCATCGCCAACGGCGGCGAGGTCGTCTTCTCCAAGCCCGGCACGGCGGGCAGCCCCGTGACCAAGCCCACCCCCGTGACCACCGTTCCCGCCGCCGCGGTCAGCAAAATCCAATGGACCTCCATGAACGTGAGCGTCGCGACCGTCGCGGCCAACGGCACCATCACCGCCGTGGGCAAGGGCGCGACCATCGTCATCGGCGAGTTCACCGATAAGTGGGGCGTCAAGCGCGACCTGCACATCCTCGTGGGCGTGGGCGTCAACCTGGACGACGACGAGACCAACAACCGCCTGGGTTATTTACAGGACCTGGTCAACCAGGGCAACATCATCCTCGGCCTGCCCAACAACCCCTATACCAACGAAAGCCTGGGCACCCTGCAGAACGCCGTCACCGGCGGCGAGAATGTCCTGAACACGACGAACCCCGCCAACCAGACCATTGAGAACGCCATCACGGCGCTTGAGAACGCCCTTGCCGGCCTGGAGAGCAAGCAGCCCGATGACCCCGCCGGCTGGATCAAAAAACCCGGCGGCGGCTGGTACCGCCCCGTCGGCCACCCGCCCCATGTCTATGAGGTCATGAACGAGGACAAGACCTCCAAGCAGCCCCCGGAGTACATCTGGGACGACAACGCCGACGGCGACAACAACCCCGCCACCGGCAACAACAACCACCCTGCCATCAAGGACGGCCCCATCACCTACTGGGTGGAGGACCCCGCGAACATCTGGCACAAGGTGAAGGATGACGGCACGCTCAGCGGCAACAACGACCCCCTCGGCGGCATCATCTGGGGCGGCGCGGACGGCCTGCCCACCGGCAGCGACAACCTCCCCGCCAAGGAATTTGGCGGCGCTTACTGGGTCAGCCGGGGCCAGAACGTCTGGCAGAAGGTCAACCCCAACGGCAACAACAAATTCGCGCTGGGCCCCCTCACCGGCGGCGGCCCTGACAACAACCCGGCCACCGACGGCGTGACCCCCATCTTCCCCGCCAACAACAACGGCCTCCCGTATAACGACGGCAAATACTACATCGGCCCCCTGACGGGCTCCGGCTCCAGCCCCTACTACATCGGCGACAAGCCCCAGGGGCAGGGCGGCGACGGCAAGATCACCAGCACGGCCACCTGGCTTGACGACGCCACCGACTGCTACTATTGGCTCGACAGCAACGGCAACATGGTCACCACGCCGCCCGGCGGCGTGCCCGAGGTGGCCACCGGCGGCAGGGAGCTCCCCCCGGCAAAGACCGGCGACACCGTCAACTGGATCGAAATCGCCAGGTACGGCCAGTATTCCCTGATCGTGCGCAAGAGCTACATCAACTGGTACAACAACAAATGGAACCTACCTGACTGGCAGCGCATCGACTTCGGCACAAGCACCCAATACAGCACATCCAATGTGCGCGCGAAGATCAACGCCTGGTTCAACGGCACCGCCAGCGGCAACGTGGACAAGCTTGCCAACACCGCCAATCTGCGCAACTTCACGGTGACCAACAACGCCCCGAACAAGGTGGACATGGGCAGCTGCAAGGCGGGCAAGACCAACAGCTTCAGCACGCCCACCACCACGGCGGCCCGCACGGGCGACGACGTCGCGTTCGCGCTCAGCTTCAGCGAGGCCGTGAACTTCTGCTCGATATCGCACGACGTCCAGGACGACGTCCCCGGGGCCCCCCAGAACCGGCCCACCACCGACGCCGCAGCCAACAACAACTTCAACCGGCTGGTCATCCCGCATGCAGAGCTATACGGCATGTGGCTGCGCACCCCGGGCTATACCTTACCGGGCACAACCGGAACGACCGCAGGCGCCATCCAACATGATGGCCGCGCGTACCAGTTCCAGATCATCCGGAGCGGGAGCAACCCCGAAAGCGGCCTGATCTACCCGGCCCTGTGGGTCCACAGCGGTATATTCAACTGATCCAATGTTTTCCGGCCAGCCCCGGGGAGGCAGCTTGTCTCCCCCGGGGCAGGCCCGGCGGCCGGAGCGCCGCTGCGGGTCCCGGCCTTGCGCCGGAATCCGCAGGGGCCCTTTGGTTCCGAAAATTATTTTGCTTTCTTCTTTTTTCTTTCTTTACCCGTTCGTGCCTGCCGGGAGCCTTACCCCTGCTCCCGGCGGGGCGCAACGGACCCCACACGAAAGGAGCGGACGTATGCGATTCAGAGTCCTACATAAGACGCTGTGCGTGATGTTTTCCCTGCTGATGCTGTTTTGCGCGGCGATGGCGAGCACGCACGCCTGGCGGGATAACAGGCAGCACAGGAGCAACGAGTTTTACGGCGGGTTGAGCTCAACGAGCTCGACGAGCTCGACTGAGTCAACGAGTTCGACAAGCTCGACGAGCTCGACTGAGTCAACGAGCTCGACTGAGTCAACGAGTTCGACGAGTTCTACTAGCTCAACGAGTTCGACAAGTTCAACCAGCTCCACCAGTTCCACTAGTTCTACCAGCTCGACGAGTTCAACCAGCTCCACAAGTTCTACTAGCTCGACTAGTTCAACCAGTTCGACTAGCTCAACGAGCTCCACCAGTTCGACAAGCTCGACTAGTTCAACCAGTTCGACTAGCTCAACGAGTTCGACTAGCTCAACGAGTTCAACCAGCTCCACAAGCACAACCAGTTCAACAAGCTCGACTAGTTCAACAAGTTCGACTAGTTCAACAACCTCAACCAGTTCCACAAGCTCGACTAGCTCAACAAGCTCCACAAGTTCGACTAGCTCAACGAGCTCCACAAGCTCGACTAGTTCAACCAGTTCGACAACCTCAACCAGTTCGACTAGCTCGACCACCCAGCCCCCCGACGGCCCGACGACAGACGACCCGGCTACCGTTTGGCTGTGGGCGCTGCTGACCGTCCTGAGCGCCCTGGGCCTGCGCGCCGTGCTGCTCTGGGGCAAAAGGCGCGAGCAGGGGTGCGCGGCATGAGGAAATTCGTCTGCGCGGTAGTGTCCCTGGGCCTGCTGGCCGTCATGGGCTACAGCGGCGCGCGGCTGTGGCGGCTGGACGAGGAAATCAAAGCCGAGCGCAGCCTGCACACGCAGCTCCTGCGGGAAAAACCCGCGCCGGAGGAACCCGAGGATCCCCTGGCGCAGCTGCGGGCGCAAAACCCGGATATCGTCGGCTGGATCACGGTGCCCTACACAAATATCGATTACCCTATCGTGCAGGCGCGGGACAACGATTACTACCTGCGCCGCGACCTCAACGGCGAATACGCCACGCCCGGCACCATCTTCATGGATTGCCGCTGCGCGCCGGACGGCGCCGACTACAGCATCCTCTATGGGCACAACATGAAAAGCGGCTCCATGTTCGGCACCCTGAAGCGCTTCGGCGAGAAGGCCTTCTTCGACGCCCACCCGGACGCCAGGCTCCTGCTCGCGGACGGCTGGCACGGCCTCGAGTTTTTCGCCTTCCTCGTCGTGCGCGCAAACGACGGCGTGATCTACGGCGTCCCGCGCTCCCCCGGGTTTTTCGCGGACGTCCGGGCGCGCGCGCGGCACGCGCGGGCCATCGCCCTGGGCGAGGGCGACCGCGTGGTCGCCCTGTCCACCTGCTCGTATGAGTTCAACGGCGCGCGCATGGTGCTGCTGGGGAAAATGACCGGAACCTTAAGTTAACGAAATGTTTACAAGGAAAAATCGCCCAACCGGCTCCCATGGATTTCCGTGGGGAATTTTGATTATTCCTGTATTTTCCACGTGCAGGCGGCCTGTGCGGACATATTTTTCCAAGCGGCACCCTGAAACTGGTTGAAATTTTATTGTGTGAAATCTATTGACTTTACAGCTGCTACATATCTTATACTTATGGGCAAGACTGTATAAAATGAGGTGAAGGTCACTTGAGGCTCAACTATGCCCAACCCCAAAAAACCAAGCCAAAACCGCTGATGTCCATCAAAGAGTTCTCAGAAATGAGCAGCGTGGAGCAGAGCACCCTGCGCTACTGGGACGAGATCGGCCTGTTCTGCCCGGCGCAGCGCGGCGACTGCAACAGCTACCGCTACTATTCGCCGGACCAATTGATCACGATCAATTTCATCAAGGTGCTCAGCAGCCTGAACATCCCGCTGAAGGTCATCCTGGAGATCAGCAAGAACCGTACGCCGGAAAATATCCTGCATCTCATGGAGCAGCAGGAGCGCATCCTGGACGCGGAGCTCAACCGGCTGCACAGGGCCTATTCCACCATCCATACCCTGCGCGAGCATATCAAGCCGGGCTTGAACCTGCCGGATATCAACCACATTTCGGTCCAAGCCCTGGAGGCCATGCCGATCACGCTCGGCCCGCCGAACCAGCCCTGGGAGGGCGAAAGCTTCTACGAGGCGTTTGCGTCATATTGCCGCTACGCCAAGAAAAACTGGGTCAACCTCAACACCCCCATCGGCGGCTATTATGAATCCTTGGACTATTTCCTGCAATTCCCCTCCGTGCCGACGTGCTTCTTTTCGGTGGACCCGCTGGGCCAGGAGCAGCGCCCCGCGGGGGATTACCTGGTGGGCTACACGCGGGGGTATTACGGCCAGATGGGGGACGCGCCGCAGCGCCTGGCCGATTTCGCCGCGCGGCAGAAGCTGAAGGCCACCGGGCCGGTATACGTGACATACCTGCGGGATGAAATCAGCACGCAGGAGCCCTCGGAATACTTCGCGCAAATCAGCGTGGAAATTTGACGCAGAGGAGGCAGCCATTGTACGACCACACCCTGCTAAAGGAGCTGCGGCATACGCACGGCTTGACGCAGCAGCAGCTGGCCGGCCAGCTGCACATGGACCGCTCGACCTACGCCTATTACGAGACCGGGCACACCCGGATGAACGTCGACACCATTGTCAAGCTGTGCCGCATCTACCACATGAGCCTGTATGAGTTCCTGGGCATACCGGCGCCCCAGCTCCAGGCGCCTCCGGATAGCCTTACCGGCCAATTTTTTTCGCTGAGCAGGGAGGAGCAGGACATCGTCATCCGGTTGCGGTCATACGACGACAACCGGCGCCGGGCGCTGCTCGCGTACGCGGACGCGGTGATGCGCGGCCAGGAAGCGTAAAACGAAAGCCCCCGGAGGCAGTGACCTCCGGGGGCTTGACACTGGAATTTTCCTATTTCCTCAAGCGGCGAGCCTGCCCACGAGCACCATGCGGGCGTTGTCAAATTCATAGGCGCAGGTGGAAAGGGTGACGAAGCGGTCGGCATTGGCCGCCCCGATGTCGCGGTACTGCCTCGCGCTGCGCTCCACATACGCGAGGAAGCCCTCGCCCGGCGCGGCGTCGTATATGCTCGCGTCGTCCGACCGGATCACCAGGAAGGCGAACAGCTCCACGGTGTAAGCCCTGCCAGGCAGCTGGATGGCCGCGGTCCGGTGCGCCGCGAAAAAGTCCCCGTCCTGGAATTTTTTCAGGGTGCCGAACATGCTGCCGTTCTTCATGTGATGGCCGTAGATAATGGTGTTTTGCGAGGTGAAATCCTTCGCGCAGCGGTAATCCAGGAAGATCGTTCCGGCCAGGGCGTACGCCTTGTCCAGATCCCGGCGCAGGTAGAAATCGTTGTCCGCGGCCTGCACGAAGGGGTAGTCGATGCTCGTGCCGGGGACGGTGAGCCACCCCGCCACGTCGCCGTTGCGCGCCCGCAAATCCAGCAGGCCCTGGTTGGCGGCGGGCTGCCCCGGCGCGGGCTTGTATTGCAGCAATTGCCGGTGCAGGTCCTTTTCGTTGCGGTAGGCCTGCGTCCCGCTCCAGATTTTCACGCCGCAGAACGCGAGCACCCCCAGGAGGGCCACGGCCGCGAAGGCGCGGGCCTTGCGTTTTCTTTTCATGCGTACCTCCCCACGCCGCCGGCGTGCACGTCGATCGCGCTGAGCTGCCCCTCCAGCATGTCCAGAAATTCTTCCGCGTCCTGCTCGTCCAGGGCGTTCAGCTCGTCCAGGTCCAGGAACGGCCACCCGAGCACCTGCTTCTTTTCCCGCTTCATCCGGCGCGAGAGCAGGAGCACGCCCGTCAAAACCAGCAGGCTGACCCCCGCGATACAGATGACGTCCCAGGGGATGCCCGGCTGGTACTCCCGCAGGGCTATATCGGCCGCCTCGTTGGGTACCCGCGTCCCGCGCACCACCAAGCGGTGGCTGTTCACGCCGTAGGGGGTGCACGTCACCAGGGACACGTAGTCCTCCCCGGGCACGGCCTTCAGGTTTTGCACGTCCTGCGGCTCGATGACCTCGATTTTGTCCACCCGGTAGGTGAGCGTCTCGCCCAGCACCTGCAGCAGGAACTTGTCGCCCTCCCGCAGCTCGATCAGGCGGTTGAACAGCGCGGCCTTCACATAGGCCGTGTGGCCCGTGATGACGGAATGGTTCCCCTTCCCCCCGATCGGCAGCGCGCTCTGCACGACGTGCCCCGCGCCCTTGTCCAGCACCTGGTCGGAGGTCCCGTGGCGGATGGGCAGGCAGACATTGATGCTGGGAATCTGCACGTAGCCCATGACGCCGTCCCCGATGTCCATCACCTGCATGTAGTTTTCGGGCAGCACC
>Ga0268262_10003086_pt1 | contig 18389 bp, 16 predicted proteins | sample TergutNc150P3_FD_190354 | JGI IMG/M metagenome (GOLD analysis project Ga0268262, IMG submission 190354) | Nasutitermes corniger P3 segment gut microbial community from laboratory colony in Florida, USA - Nc150 P3 (SPAdes) (version 2) | ecosystem: Host-associated > Arthropoda: Insects >...
GGGGTAATTGCCTGCTCTATTAAGGCAGGGTTCATGTTGCAGGTTTTCTCGTCAATATCAACAAATACGGGTTTCAAGCCGTTCCACCAAATTGAATGGGCAGAGGCTACAAAGCTGTAAGGCGTGGTAATCACCTCGCCCGTAACTCGCATCGCTTGCAAAGCGGTTATGAGCGTAAGGGTTCCGTTGGTAAAGAGACTGAGATGTTCAACGCCAAGATATTCGCAAAGGGCTTTTTCCAACTCATGGTGGTAATGCCCATTGTTGGTAAGCCATTTCCTATCCCAAATGTCCCGAAGATACGAAATGTATTCCTCAAGGGGAGGGAGCAAAGGGGAGGTTACGTAGATTTTGCTCATTTTGTGACTCTTTTTTTTGTGACTGATTTTAATGAAGGACAAGGATCATTTAATATCGTAGAAAAATAACTAACAAATGTTTCTTCACTATTTAATATCTCGGCATTTTTTACATTACTCAAAATCGTTTCCTGAGGCATCTCACAAAATTCATAAAAGCTCATATCTTTAATTTTATTTGTATCAAATACATTTATTTTATTTTTCAAAAAATATTGCGTAGTTGTAATTTCAGATTTTATGAATACTTTTTTTCCCAAAATAACGCTAGTAAACGCATTACCACCACCTTGCTGCCTATTTTGATTAAGAATCAGAATATCATTACTCGCAAGATATTCTGCATAATCTTTTGGAGGGAGCATTTTATCTAAATATGAAAATTTATCGCCAAAAATTTTGTGTCCTTTCTCAATTATTTTCTCTCTAAAATCTGTTGCGCCATACGACAAAATTGTTTTTACGTGAATGTTCTCATTTTTAAATTTTGCTAAAACATCAAACATTTCTAAAGTAGAATAATCAGCAGAATTGTTGACTTGAATAACAATGGCTTCATTTTTTATTTGCTTATTTCTTAATTCTAATAAAATTTTGCTGCTATTAGTCGGGGCTATGGCCATATTGGTATCGAAAAAAGTATGGTTAGAACCATATTTTTGTTTAACCAAATCATTATCACTAAAACTGCCAATCCCATATATATTTTGCCGGACAAATGTATTAGCTTCATCTGTTGGCGCTTCGTAAAAATCTCCACCCCAAACCATCCAATAAGAATGTTTCAATAAACTTTGATTTTCATAGAGAAGTTTAACATCGTTTGAATTAAATAATGAATGGAAAATGAGTTTTTTATTGGCTAAATCTCTAGGATTAAGCAAAAAATAACCAAACTCATCTAGATTAAGTTCTATCACATTTTCTCCAATAGGAAATTTTTGCATAGTGTAATTTTCTAAGTGAAATCTTGATACTAAAAATAAATTTTCATTTGGTTGAAAATTTTTGTTGATAAATTCAATAGTAGGGTTAGTGAACTTATCGGTGAACATAAAATGAATATTTTTGTTTTTTCCTATTAAAAGTTTTATTTGTATATATTTTTTAATATTAAATATTTTTCTTATTAAGAGTTTTATCGGTCTATATATTTTTTTTAAAATTTTCCTTAGTCCATTTATTTTAATGCGTTCTGCTTTAAATTTTAAAGCAGTTAGAATACTATACATAGCACCCAAAATATATTTCTTTTTCATTATCTTAATATAGCAATTTAAGGTAATGAATCTTCAATACCCACCCTTATCTGAGCTAGCACACCAAATTAAGCATTTACTATATTTTTAAACAATGTCAAGTGCTTTGGACAATAAACGAATTTTAAAAAATACTTTTGCTTTGTATTTTAGGCAAATAATTACATTGTGCATAGGGCTTTATACATCTAGAATGGTTTTAAGAGAGCTTGGAGTAGAAGATTACGGTATAAATGCTGTGGTAGGTGGCTTGATTGCAATATGCAGTTTTATAAGTGGTTCTCTTGTACAAACATTGAATCGTTATTTTTCTTTTGAGTTAGGCAAAGAAAATTATGAAAAATTGAATAAAATATTCAACATTGCATTGGTTCTCTATGCTGTTATCGCTTTAATATCACTTATTTTAGCTGAAACAATAGGTTTATGGTTTTTGCAAAATAAAATGGTCATTCCACTAGATAGATTGAATTCAGCTTTATGGGTTTATCAATTTTCTGTTGCAGGAATGTGTTTATTTCTTATACTTACTCCATATATGTCTATTGTTGTTAGCCGAGAAAAATTTAAGGTATTTGCTTATATGAGCATTTTTGATGCTATTATGAAATTGTTAATCGTTTATTTTTTAGTTTTTATTAATTTTGACAAATTAAAGCTTCTTTCAGTTCTAAATTTTTCTGTTAGTTGTTTAGTATTTCTTATTTACAGAATATACTGTATTTCTAATTTCAAAGAAACAGTTTTTAAATTGTGCATAGAATGGAATCTTTATAAAGATTTGTTAAAATTTTCTGCTTGGATGTTGCTTAATCCAATAAGTTATACCGCTAAATATGAAGGTGTAAATATGGTTTTTAATTTATTTTTTGGACCAGTCGTAAATGCAGCTAATGCTATAGCTTCAAAAGTAACTCAGGTAATTGGTTCTTTTATTAGTGATGCTTCGCAAGCAGTGAATCCTCAAATAATAAAATTATACGCGAGTGGGAATTTTAATGATATGTGGAGTTTGGTTATTAGAGCAAGCAAAATGTATTATCTTTTGTTTTTTAACCTTGCGTTACCTGTTATAGTCAATGCCGAATTTGTTTTGAGTGTATGGCTTGGGAATGTACCGAATTATACTGCTGTTTTGACCCAACTAGTTTTAGTTGAACAAATAATTAGAACTTTGGTTTTAGCTTTAGTACAAGTGAATAATGCCAGCGGAAATATAAAAATCCTCCAAATAGTAGGTTGTATTGGACAAACGGCTAGTTTACCTGTGGCTATTATTTTGTGTTATTTAGGCTTTGATGTGACATCTGTTGTTATTACAAATATTTTAATTGGGATTCTTACTGGATTTTTAAATTGTTTAATTATCAAAATTCAAAATGGTTTACCTGTATTTCAGTTTTTGCAGGAATTGTATTTACCGGTAATAAAAGTAACTTTTTTAAGCATAGTTGTTCCGTTTATTATGCATTATTTTTTACCTAACAGTACTTTATTTTCCATATTGAATATTTTTACTTGCATTATTTTTAGCTGTGGCTTTAGTTATTGCTTTGGCTTGAGTAAAAATGAAAAGAAAAAAGCAATAGGTTTCGTTAAAAGAAAAATTATAGCTTTGTTATGAGATTTAATAATTTTCTAAGTTTAGCCTTTATTCGTTTTTTTAAACTTATTTGGCTTGTAGCTTTATAAAAACACCAATCAGTCTTGAGATCGGTTTTTATTTTTTCAGGATGATTTAATGGAAATTGCATCTCAAAAGTTAAAGAATTAGCAAGAGGGCTTGATTCTCCAGATGTATGAGTTGCATTTGAACCAAATCCTATGTTAGAAATCAAATTTACATTTGATATAATAGAAGTAGCCCCTTTAAGCCAGCAACAAAATGTAAAAGGCCAACCCCAGGAGTTTATCTTATATCCTTTCATATCGTGCCATACTTTGAGCCAATAATTTTTCATAGTTTTGCGCCATGGTTTGTTTTCTATTATTGAAAGGATAGCATTCTCGTCTAATTCATTTACATCTAATTTAAAGTTCAACCAAGCTCTGCGCCAAGTAGCCCATCCCCAAATTTCTATCATATCAGAAAAATAGTACGAGAATTTATTTTTTGTTTCTATACATTTAAAACCACTAATATTTGCGACTCTTTCTTCGTTTTTATATTTTTCTAGCAATTCTTCACAAAAAAGAAAAAAACTCTGATTCGGCAAACAATCGTCTTCTAAAATTATACCCTGTTCTTCGTGTTCAAAGAACCAAGTTATAGCAGAGCTAACGGCCAGTCCACAACCCAAATTCTTTTCTTGAAACAAAGTTTTTACTTCACATTGCCAATCTACTAAATCAACTATCTTCCGAGTTTGATTAACTAGCTCAGTTTCTCCGTTTTTGTTTTCTCTTGCCCCATCACTAGCTATGTAAAGACGGGGAGGTTTTGCCTTGGCTATTTCCACAAAAGTTCGTTTTGCGATATCAGGTCTGTTAAAAGTTAAAAATAGAACTGCGTTTTTCATATACTATATTCCTTGCCTCATTATAGAAAACTCTTCAACAACTTTCATAACTTCCCCAAAATAAGAATACTCCTTAAATTTTTCAACTAATTTCAAACCTTTGTCAATCATACTAGTTCTAAAATCTGATTCTTTATAGAGTTTTAAAATCGCTTCGGCAATTTCCTGAGAATTTAAAGGATTCACAAATAAACCAACTCCGTCCATCTGCTCGATATGGCCGGATAAATTGGAAACTATTAGCGGACAACCAAGTGCAGCTGCTTCCATAGGAGGAAGATTATTTGGGCCAAGCAGGGAAACATATACCATTGCGAGTGCATTTTTATATAAATACATAAGTGTTGGGTAATCAACAAAACCAAGAATTTTAATTTGTTCTTCCAAGTTATAGGATTTTATGCAATTATTTACATTTTGCAAACAGCCCAAGCCTTTATCACTTCCAACAAAATAACAGTTTATTTTCACATTTTTTTCTTTTTTTAAATAACTTATAGCTTTAACTATGGCTATATGATTTTTATGTGCCCAGAATTGGGCTGGGTAAAACACAAATGGTTCTTTGATAAATTCTATTCGTTCAGGAAAATTTATTTTATCAAAACAAAAACCAGTAATAGGGAAAGCAACCTTTTTTATTTTCTCCGCATTTATTGAATAGTTTGCCAAGATTTCTTTTTTGCCTGTTTCATTGCCCGTTAAAATATAAGTTGCACGTGGTAGTATATATTGAAATAATTCTTCTCTAATTTTAAATTGCCCGTTTTGCGATACTTCTGGAAAATATGGCAACATTCTATGCCCCAAATCCCACACTGTGGAGATGAAAGGCACTTCACATTCCAATATATCATGAATAAAAAAAATCACCAAGTCTATATTGTTCTTTTTAAATAGTTGTTTTTTTATTCTTCTTGGCCATAAATTTATGTAAGTTATATTATTTTTAGTAAATTTCATTTTAAAACTTCTTGATCTGTAAAAAATAAATAAACGATGCTTGCCATTGTATTGAAAAATTTCTTTTTTTATTGTTTCTATCAAAGAATAACAACCACCTGTATCTATATTTGGTACTGAACCGCCAAGATATATACCAATATTCATTCTTCCATTCCCTCCTTTATCTTTTCACACACAAACTCAATATCCTCTTCTCTCAAATTACTCCCACTGGGCAAATACAACCCATGCTCGGTTAAATGTTCCGTAACAGAATAATCCCCTGAACCATCGCAACCATAATCCAAAAGCGATTTTTGCTTGTGCATTCCTGTAAACAAAAGACGGGTTTCTATGCCGTTGTTTTTCAAATGTTCAATGATTTTATCTCTATCCGGCACCAAAATAGCATTCATCCAATGCACATTGAGGGAATCAGGCTCGTTTTGCTGAAACTCAATGTCTTTAATTTTTGAAAGTTTTTTTCTGTAAAGTTCTGCGTTTCTAATCCGCAATTCACGGTAAAAATCAGCTTTTTCCGTTTGAGCGAGGCCTATGGCGGCATGCAGGTTGCTCATTCTGTAATTGAAACCTATATTTGCGTGTTCGTAAATTCTTGGGGCATCAAGTGGGAAACATACGTTTTTATAGTAACGCAGTTTGTCGTAAAAATCTTTGCTATTCGTTAAAACCATTCCACCTTCGCCAGTGGTTAAATTTTTGTTGGCGAAAAAACTGAATGCGGTAATCGCTGCTAGGTTGCCTGTTTTTTTACCTTTGTATTCCGCTCCGTGTGCTTCTGCGCTGTCGTCAAGAACCAGCAAGTTATGTTTTTTCGCAATGGCATTTATGGAATCCATATCGCATGGGTTGCCAAAAATATGAACCACCATAATAGCCTTTGTTTTGGGCGTGATTTTTTCTTCAATTTTTGCAGGGTCAATGTTCCAAGTTTGTTGATGCGAATCGACAAAAACTGGTTTTGCTCCTGCATAGCATACGGAAAATGCCGTGGCCGCCATCGTAAAGCTTGGGATAATAACCTCATCGTCTTTGCCAATACCAGCCGCTACCAGCATCAAATGCAGGGCAACAGTTCCGTTGCAAACTGCAACTGCATATTCAGTTCCACAATAAGCGGCATAAGCCTTTTCAAAATCGTTTACATATTTCCCAGAACTGGAAATCCAGCCGGTACTCACAGCTTCGTTTACATATTTGGCTTCGTTGCCAACAAGCATTGGGGAACAAACAGGTATCATGGAGTGAACCTCGTTTTATCGTTCTCGCCTGCATAAGGTCCTTGCTTAACTTCTATCATTTCCGTGGCTTCCAAACATTCAAAACCGTGCCCTCCATTTGCTAGTAATATGCAATCTCCGCTTTCCAAAACACAGGAGCAAACAAATTCCTTGCCATCCGTGTAAAAATTTGTTTTGAGTTTGCCTTTCTTTATGAAAAGAACCTCTTTTGTGTAAAGAATTTCTCGTTTTACCTCGTTGTGGATATGTGCATCTATTATTTTTCCCTTGGGATGGCTTATATAGGCAAGCTGTTGTGAATAGTCGTTTGGCGTGCAAAAACTAATGCCGGGCTTGGAATAGCCGTTGCGGATGATTATGGCGTAAATTATTCCGCCTTGTTCTATGTGTTCTATCATTTTTCTTTCCTTAAAATACAAATTCCATACCAAGCCTCATTCAAAGGGTTTTTTGTTAGCCATTTATATGTCGCTAAGAATTCCAAACCTCCAAGTTCTGCAAAAAGTCGGAGTTCCTGTTCAAATAAATAACGCATTCTATGTTGCTCTTTAAAACTTTCGTTTCCAGAAATAACTTCGTAATTAACCTCAACTACATTTTGGTTATATAGCATCGCAGGTTCTGCCAAGCGTATAATTTGGGAATTGCCGTTTTGCAACCGTTTAATGCGAACAACTGGAGGGTCGCTCAGAACACCCACTCCATGCCAAAAATCAAATAAGAACACGCCTCCTACATTTAAATGTTTGCTCGCATTTGCAAACACTTTTTGCAATTCCTCATTTGAGGTTTGGTAGCTCATAACGTGAAATAGAGAAACAATGGAATCAAATTTCCTGTCAAAGGAAAATTCGCTGGCTTTTGTGCATTGCAAAAGGCATTTATCACCAAGAGCCTTTTTTGCAAAGCCTAGCTGGGACTCGCTTAAATCTATGCCGGCAATTTGCAAGCCTTGTTTTTGAAATTCCTGCAAATGCTTGCCCGTTCCGCAGCCTATATCTAAAACAGATTTAATGGGGATTTTAGAATATTCTTTGAGCAAATCAAAGACATAGCCGAATTCGCCTGCATAATCTTTTTCGGCGTAGAGCAGGTTGTAGTATTGGGAATAGAGAGGCGAGAAATTAGGCATTTGTGTAAATATAGAAAATTTATTAACAAATGTAGTTTTTAGCCATAGCGCAATTTTCTGTACAGCCGTCTGAGCCAAGTATCTTTATGAACTTTAAGAATTTCATACATAAAAAAAATTTTGGGCAAAGTAGAGAAAGCCCTAACTGTCTCATAAAAACTACAATTATTCTTAATGTAAGTAAAATATGCTAAGGTGCCTTCAAAAGCATGATTTTCACCATAACCACCAGCATGGAAATTGGCAATAATCTTATCTATAAAGACTACACCCTTTGGTTCCTTGTGAAAATAATCTATAAGCCAAATTGTGTCTCCTGGCCCTCCTTTAAACAATCCGATATTTTCAAATAATAATTTTCTTGTAAACAATCCCTGATGACAAAGACACAGCATTGGATTCCAATAATTTTTTGAAGTAATCTGCTTTCCAATTAAACCCCTTACAGTACCTTTATCATCAATGTAAGCTACTTTGCCATATATGAGTTCTGTGTTAGGTTGCTTTTCTATTTCAGTTTTCACAAAAGAAAGAACATCATTTGATTTTAAAGTATCACTTGAATTTAAAAAATAAATAAAATCTCCTTTGGCTAACTTAATGCCTTTATTGAAAGCATCGAAAATACCATTGTCTTTTTCAGAAACAATTACAACATTTCCTTTTGCTTTTTGTCGTATTGTATCAATGGTATTATCCTGCGAAGCTCCATCTATGAATATATGTTCATACAAATCTGGACTTATATTTTGGCTTTGCAAGCTTTCTATAGTTGCTCCTATGGTTTTTTCCGAGTTTAAACAAGCGGTAATTATAGAAAATAATAGCATATATGTATATAAGTTAGAAAATTATTTTCCTCAACACCATCAGTTTCCAATCTCATATTTTTTGGTTTTTACCCACAAACCCTAGATTTTGACATTTTTCGGTAAAATCTCTCTTTTTCCCAAAAAATACTATATTAATTCTTAACTATGATATTTTTTTTGAAAGTTTGCGTCCGTTGCGCAACGTGCACAATTAGGAGTTCATTATGGTAATACTTGCTTATCCATACGGAAATCATAGCAATCGTTTGCTTCAAAATTTACATTTTGAAGCATTTTGCAAGGAATATAATGTAGAATATATTAATCCATCGTTCTTTGATATGCACAAATACTATGTACGACCTTGCAAATGGAATAAAGGATTGAAAGGCATAGTATTTATGAGTCGTTATTTGAGAAAATTAGCCAAAATTATGATAAAACTAAAATTATTGAAATCTGTTAAGATTTTCGATACGGAAGTAAATTCTTGTAATTATGTAGAAACATTATTAGTTCCTTATGATATTTATGTGGGGGGATGGAATTTTAGAGTAGAGGATTTAGTTGAAAAATATCAAGATTATTTTATTGAAAAATATACGCTAAAAGAAAAATATATTAAAAATAATAAATTGTTGGATTTGATAAATACATTAAAAAAGAATGGTAAAACAATAATTGGAGTTCATATTAGAAGAGGGGATTATAAGATCTGGGAAAATGGAAAATATTACTTTGATGATGATGTGTATAAAAAATATATGGACACGTTAACCAATAAAATAATAAATTGTTGCTTTATTATATTTACCAATGAGAATGTATTGATAAATGAAAATGAATATATTTATAAATCTAATAATCAATGGTATGTTGACCATTTTTTAATGAGTAAATGCGATTTTTTAATAGGACCTCCAAGTACATTTACTATGTGGGCAAGTTATATCGGTAAAGTAAAATATTATCATATAAAAGATAATAGCGGAATAATTGATGTTAATGATTTTTATGAACTTTAAGAACGTTATACATAATAAAAATTTTTGGCAAAGCTGGGAAAGCTCTAACTGCCTCAAAAAAACTACAATTATTCTTGACATAAATAAAATTTGCTAAAGCACCCTCAAAAGCGTGATTTTCAGCATAACCATCAGCTCGGAAATAGGCAATAATCTTATCTATAAATACTACACCCTTTGGCTCCTTGTGAAAATAATCTATAAGCCAAACTCTATCTGCTATCCCACCCTTAATATGAAGTTTGAATAATCCGATATTTTCAAATAATGATTTTTTTGTAAACAATCCCTGATGACAGATACATTTCATTGGATTCCAATAATTTTTTGGAGTAATTTGCTTTCCAACTAAACTCTTTACGGTACCATTGTCAATAACGTAAGCTATTTTACCATATATGAGTTCTGCGTTAGGTTGCTTTTCTATTTCGGTTTTCACAAAAGAAAGAACATCATTTGACTTTAAAGTATCGCTTGAATTTAAAAAGTAGATAAAATCACCTTTGGCTAACTTAATGCCTTTATTGAAAGCATCGTAAATACCATTGTCTTTTTCAGAAACAATCACAACATTTCCTTTTGCTTTTTGCCGTATTATATCAAGGGTGTTATCCTGCGAAGCGCCATCTACAAAAATATGCTCATACAAATCTGGACTTATATCTTGATTTTGCAAGCTTTCTATAGTTTCTCCTATAGTTTTTGCAGAGTTTAAACAAGCTGTAATTATAGAAAATAATGGCATATACTGAAATATAATAAATTTTTATTCATAAAATTTCACAACATCCTTTACATAACTTTCCCAGTTTAGAGTAAAATTTGTCATTAAAATATTCTCATTTATTTTACTCAAAATTTCTCTATTCTCTATAACTTCCAAAATTTTTTCTTTCAATGAATCTTTATTGGCCTCACAAATTATTCCACATTCATTTTCCAACAAGTAACTAGCACCAACACAATTCGTAGCGAGTACTGGAACACCATAACTCAATGCTTCTAATACAACTAGCCCAAAAGTTTCTAGGCACACACTTGGAACTATGAGTAAATCATTATTTGAAAATATAACTTCAAAATCACTGTAATTGTATTTTTTAAATATTGTGAATTTGAACTTTTTGCTATCAATTTCATTTAAAGTTTCTTTTAACATATAGAATCCTTTATATATTTCTGTTTTGCCCAAAAAAATAATTTTCAATTTATCTTTAAAAGTTTTTTTTCGCCTATTGTCTTTAATATATTTATGCGTAACAGGAAATGTATTGAATCTATTTATCTTCATATATTTTATATATATATTTTTTGTTTGTTCGCTATTAAAATGAAATTTGCTTATCATAGAAAAAAAATCTATATAATGTTCTCTTAATTTTTTATATAATTCTCTTTTATCCTCATTTGTTTTTGACTTTTGAAGATTTTGTTTTTTATACTTCCTGATTATTTTAAAAATGGAAGTGTTTTTTAATAGTCTGTAAATCGGATGTTGCATTGCAAATAGTTGTTTATAGCTTGGGGCATCTGCATTGCATTCTGAACATTCTAAGCAATTTTTAGCTTCGCATATCGAATTATTTTTAAATAAGATGATTTGAGGACAAATTCCAAAATAATCGTGTGCAGTATATATCAATTTAATGTTCAATTCATTTGCCGATAATAAAAACTGTTTATGCAAACCCATAAAGGTATGTATGTGGATAACGTCTGGCTTAAAGTCAGTCAAAAACTGCTTATAGATATCGGTTTCAACATTTTTTAAAAATAATTTTGGCTCTCTTATTCCACCAGTAATCGTGACTGGCAACGGATTTATAATTTCGTAGTTTAAAACGTTATCTATTGGTTTTCTTTGCTTTATTTTAATTTTTTTATCAAATAATTTTATTTCGCCTGGCCAAAGCATTGCAACTGTATGTTCCTTTGCTTGTTCCTTCGCCAAATCTTCTGCATATCTTGTTAAACCTCCAGTTCGGTATGGGAAAAAACCAAGAGAATAATGAATTATTTTAAGATTTTGCTTATAATTATTCATACAACTCTCTTTCATACTCTTCCACAATATTCTCCCAACTATACCCACTCTTAACTCTGCCTTTCGCTAATTTCCCCAAATTCTCAATTTCCGGTTCCTGCATTTTTTCTGCATTGTCAATCAGTTTTGCCAAATTGCCTTTTTCTTTTGTCCAATACAAAGCCGCATTTTCCGCAACTTCTCTGTTAAAGCAAACACCTAAAAGCAAATTCAGCTTTGTGCTTGCCAATGCCTCCAAAAGAGATGGATTTGTGCCACCTACTTCATGGCCGTGAATATATGCGAATGCTTGCTCCCTGATTTTCTTGAGCAATTCTTGATTATACAAAGTTCCGGCAAAAATTGCCTTGCCTTTATATTGTTGCTTAATATTGCTGATTATAATGAGTTTCTTTTGTGAATTGCTTTTGCCGAACTCGTTGATTATAGTCTCAAAATTATTCTCTGGAATATTTCTGCCAACAATCAAATAAAATTCACCTGGTTTTATATTGTTCTTGCTATACCAATTTTGCAATTCCAAATCGTCATCGCTTATTTTAGATGCTGCCAAATCTGCTCCATAAGCTATGAATTTCGTTTTTGGTTTAAATTTTGCATATTCATTTTCAATATATTTTTGAATTTCCTTTGAATCACAAATAACCAAATCCACATTCTTCACGGAATATTTTTCCGATACTTTCCAATAACGCCTTATAAATGCGTTGTATTTCATTCTCTTGAATTCCAAGCCATCTGGATTTACCAGCAATTTTATGCCTATTTTCTGTAATTTCTTTTTGAATAAAGAAATGAACAGACCGATGCGAGAAGCTAGAAGGTAAATCATCGCGTTTTGAATGTTGTTTTGCCTTATGAATTCAATGGATTTTTTTAAAGCCAAAATATCGTAAATAACGGCTTTTGCATTGCCAAACCAATTCGGAACATTAATGCCAAAGCAATCTGCTCCATTATATTTAAAGCTTTTTTCAGTGGAATTCAGGCAAGAAACATGATAATGTATGTTTTCATTTTTCTTTTTTGCCGTTAAATTTTCAACAAATGTCTCAAAACCGCCGTGACGAGCAGGCAAACCTTTTGAGCCTATTATGAAAATATGCTTCAAGCTAACGCCCTCTCCTCTTTAAAAAAGCCTCTACCAAAGGCTCTCCCGCTTGCGAGGCAGAAAGAACCCGTTCCCTAAGACGAAAAAAAGGGGGGTATAAAACATACAGTTGAATGTAGAAAAAGTTCGGTTCGCACTTACTATATTTCCCCCAATGTCTGATCATTTAGAAAATCTATACGAAAACTGGTTTTTGGATTATGCCAGCTACGTTATTTTAGACCGCGCCGTGCCTTATTACGAAGACGGCTTAAAGCCCGTGCAGAGGCGCATTTTGCACACGCTATGGGAAATGAACAAAAGCGATGAGCGAATGCACAAGGTTGCAAATATAGTAGGCCGTGCTATGCAATATCACCCCCACGGAGATGCTTCCATTGGAGATGCCCTTGTGAATATGGGGCAAAAAAAACTGCTATTGGAAACTCAAGGAAATTGGGGAAATCCCACAACCGGAGATTCTGCGGCTGCGCCTAGGTATATAGAGGGCAGGCTCTCTAAGTTTTCGCTTGAGGTGCTTTTTAACGCAGAAACAACCGAGTGGGTTCCAAACTACGATGGCAGGAGCAAAGAGCCTGTTTGCCTGCCTGTTAAGTTCCCTCTGGTGCTGGCTCAAGGCGCAGAGGGCATTGCGGTTGCTTTGAGCACAACCATTTTGCCTCATAATTTTTGCGAACTTTGCGAAGCCAGCATCGCAGCCTTGAGGGGTAAAAAGGTTGAGATTTACCCGGATTTTTCAAGTGGCGGGATAATAGATGCAAGCCAGTACAACGACGGTCTTCGCGGGGGGCGCGTTAAGGTTAGGGCGCGCATAGAGAAGCTGGATTCCAAAACTCTTGTGATTAGGGAAATTCCCTTTGGAACCACAACCACAAGCCTTGCGGATAGCATAACAAAGGCAAACGAAAAGGGCAAAATAAAAATCAAAAAAGTTGACGACCACACATCCGGCTCTGTTGAGCTTGTTGTGCATTTGCAGCCCGGCAGCGACCCGCAAACGGTTATAGATGCTCTTTATGCTTTTACCGACTGTGAGAAATCCATTGCCACAAATAATTGCGTTATAGTTGACGAAAAACCCCAGTTCCTTGGCTCAACTGAAATTTTGAAGAAGAGCACGCAACACACAAAATCCCTTTTGGAATGGGAATTGAAGAACAAAATGCACCATTTGCAGGAACGCTGGCATTTGCTCAGTTTGGAAAAAATTTTCATAGAGAAGGAAGTTTATGAGGTTATTAAAAAGGCAAAAGATAAAGAAGAAATGGTTGAGCTGATAAATGCCGGATTAAAGCCTTATGTGAAAAAACTGCGCCGCAAAGTGGAAACGGAAGATATTTTAAAACTTGCCGAAATACCAATACGCAGAATATCTTTTTTTGACCAGAAAAAAGCAAATGAATTGTTGAAAGAAATAGATGCACAAATTGAAGAGACTCTTTACCACCAAGAGCATTTAACGGATTATGCTGTGAACTGGTTTAAAGAATTGCTCAAGAAATATGGTACGGGCAGGGAACGTAAATCGCAAATAGGGGAGTTTGGAAAAGTGAGCGCCATTCACGTTGCCCTGTCCAACCAGAAATTATATGTTCACCGCAAAGAGGGATTTGTGGGAACAGGGTTAAAGAAAGAGGAATATTTATTTGATGTTTCGGAATACGATGATTTAATAGCATTCTGCCAAGATGGAATGTTCAAGGTGTTCAAGCCTTCGGACAAGGCTTTTATAGGCAAAGATATTTTGCTTGTGGAAAAATTCAACAAAGATGATGCGCGTAGAATTTACAACGCAATTTATCAAGAGGGCAAAGACGGGCCTGCTTATGTGAAACGCTTTAATGTGGGTGGCATAACCAGGGAAAAAGCATATTCAATGGGCAAAGGCGCGCCAGGTTCCAAAATATTGTACCTCTCTTCAAACCCAAATGGCGAGGCAGAAAGCGTCACTGTTTTCTTGAAACCAAGACCGAGGACAAAATTGGAAATTCCTGTGGATTTTTCCGAAACCCTTGTGAAAGGCAGAGATGCCATTGGAAATATGGTGACCAAATATGCTGTTAAAAATGTTAAAATATCAAAGAAGGGCACAAGCACACTTGGAGATATGGAATTGTTCTTTGACCAGCTTTCTGGAGTTGTGAGCATTGCAAACAAGGGCGAGAGCCTCGGCGAATTTGGCAAGTTCGATAAACTCCTTGTGCTTAAAGAAAACGGCACAGCAAAAATTTACGAAGCAAGCGATACCATTTTGGTTGGGCAGCAAATATCTTATATCGGTCGTTTTGAGCCTTCAACAATATACACCCTTTTATATTTTGACGGCATTAGTTCCCAGTATTGCGTTAAAAGGTTTAATTTAGATACTGCGCCGCAAACTGTGGAATTTTCGCTTTTAACCGATAGCCCAGATAGTTCTATGGTTTTGTTTTTTGACGATGAAATTCCCGTTGCTCAAATTGATGGCAAAGAGTACAACTTAGCAGAACTCGGTGAAATTCGCGGCTACAGAGCTTTGGGAAATAAGTTGGATTTCAAGAGAATAAAAAAAGCCATTAAAACCCCAGTACTATCCCTAGAATAAGGCCGTGAGTATTGCTTTTGCTTTGATTTGGAGAAATTGAATATTCAAGAGACACCCAAGAGTTTTTAGTGTTTTCTGTAAATTTTTCAAAATGTTCTCGCAAATTATAGGCTATTGACGTACTGAACGAAACTATATGGCTACCTGTCAACATCCAATCAAAACTATGTCCTAAAGTGATGCCCCAATTTGGCGCAATCAAAAAGCCAGTTCCGCTATGGTATCCTATGCTTGAACCGGTTTTTTCAAAGAGTTCTTTACATTCAAGGTTGGTTTCTTGTCCCTCTCCTATATTTGAAAATTCGTTTCTTAAAACATTCAAATCTGTATTGTCAAAAGAAAGAACGGGACCTATAAATACGGCGTATTTTTCTTGGATATGTGTAAATTTTAAATTTGCTGAATATTTTTGATTCACAAGATTATTTGCTGAATCTAAATTTCCTCCCAAAAATTTGAGGCTTGGCCCAGAAGATATAACGGAATTGTAAAAATAATTTCCTTGCATTGTCCATGTCCATAAATTTTTACAACCTGTGCGGCTCAAATAGCCTAGCCCCATTCCAGCGGTTAAACCACTGCTTTGTATTATACCTTGATTTGGCAGGGGAATTGTGGCCTGATTTGGAATTGCCTCAGAATAGGCAAAAAGAAACAGCAGGCTAATAACCAGCTTGCGCAAGTAGCTTGGCAACTGCCATATTGTAATCATAAACTGCAAAATAGTAATCCTTTTTCATAAGCAGGTTTTTTTTGTATGCACTTGCCAAAAGCCCAGAAGCTTTGCCGGGATTTATTTCGTATTGAAGTGCGGCTCCTTTTAACATTCCTTCTGTTGCTCTAAGGGAGTTTCTTGCGCTTTCCAGTTTGCCCTTTGCAACCAAAAAATCCTCGTATTTTTCTTCTATTTGCAATTCAATTCCGCTGTGCGCATAGCTTTGAGTTTGCTGCAAAATGCGGTAGTCTGTGCGTGCGCTCCTGTAGCTTTCCCACTGGTTCCAAAAATTCAATTTATACCTTACGCCAATGCCAAACGCTCCGCTCAGTTTATTCACTGGATCTTGAGCAAAGGTATTTTTTGAAAGTTTGGTGCGGTCTCCTGCCCACGATTTGGCATATTCAAATTCTCCCATTATAAAAAATTCTGGGGCAAGTTTGGCAGCAGCCAATTCCATTTGCATATTTGTTGCTTCTAAGCCAAAAGCCAGCCGGCGAATATCCGGATGATGAGTGTATGCCCATTTTTTTAGAGAATCCAAGCTTGGCACAAAATCGTTTGTCGCAGATAGCTGTTCGTCTAGGGGTTCAAATGAAACGGAATCTGGCAGTCCAAGGGCAAATTTTGTCGCAAACCCAACTTTTTTCAGAGCAGATTTTGCATCTAAAACAGCTTTGTCTATATCAAAAAAACCGGCTTTTAATTCCAGCAAATCCATTTGCGAAACACCTTCCTCTTCGTCATCAAGGGCTTCTTCCAGTTTGTCTGCGGCTTTGCGCAATTGCTTGTTGCCGTCTTGAGCAAGTTTGTCCATTTCCATTGCGAGCAAATATCCGTAATAATAGTTTAGGAGTTCCACCTTTTTGTAGTATTCCTTTCCCTCAAGTTCCATTTTTTTCTGATTAAAATCCGCTTTTGTGGCTTTTAATCCCATTTGCAGCTGCCCGTAATTCAAAGGCTGCGCCGCCTGTATCACCATTCCATAAAAAGGTCCCATTTGGGTAAAATCCCAGGAATTAACGGCTTCGCCATAATCATCTGTGTGTTTTTTTAATCCTGGTACAAGCCCCGTGAGCATTGAAAGTTCAAATTTAGGGAGCAATGCTCCGGCCCTTACCTGCTCTATTTTGTTTTCTTTTGTTAAGAGCGCCATTTTGCTTTCCCTGTATCTAGGGTCTGTTTTCAGGGCTGTCTCAACAAATTCGTCTCTGCTCAAACGAACAATGTTGCCTTCTGCATAAGAGGTTGAGAACAAAAGTATAATAATTAGTATAAATTGCACAGGAGGAATATAGCAAATTCAAATTAAATTTACTATATATTTTCTATATTATTCTCATGGATAAAACTCTTCTACCATTGAAAAACGCTTATAATGTTGCAATGAAATTCATAGAAAGCGAATCTATGAAAAAGAAACCCAGCACCATAGGCTCTGTTTCTTGGACAAACTTGAAGAACGAGCTCAATTTTTTGGATAAAAAGAAGTCAGATAGGGTTATGAATTGGCTAATAGAAAACTGGCCCCCGCGCTCAAACTATTCAATGCCATACCTAACCGAAAACGAAAGAAATGCCTTTGATGCAGACGCTTACCGCCTTTTGCTCCGCTCATACAGAACCAGAATGGTTCCAGAACGCTTTATAGAAGACATAATAGTTCGCGGCGTTGACTACGATGGATTGCATTTTTCAAAGGAATTTTTGCACAACTGCTTGGCAAAATTTTGGGAAGATTCCATGCAAGAAATTCCTCAATCGTGCATACATTAAGAATAATCGGCGGAGGGCTCTCTGGGTGCGAGGCAGCTTTGCAGTTAGCCTGTAGAGGATTCAATGTGGATTTGTACGAAATGCGAAAAGGGGAGGGCAAAACTCCGGCTCACAAAACGAGCAATTTGGCAGAACTTGTATGCAGCAATAGTTTTAAGGGAACCCAGCTTACAAGTGCTCATGGGCTTTTGAAAAATGAGCTTAAAATGCTCGGCAGTTTCCTTTTGCAGGCAGCAGAAAAAGCAAGGGTTCCGGCTGGAGAGTCTCTAACCGTGGATAGGGAAATTTTTAGCAAAGAAATAGAGCGTTTAATGGCGGGGAGCAAAAAAATAACCTTGCACCCAGAGGAATGCACAGACTTGAATTCCGATATCCCAACGCTTGTGGCTGCGGGTCCGCTTTGCAGCGAGGCACTTGCGGAGCAAATAAAAAAAATTACAGGCAAAGAATTTTTGCATTTTTTTGATGCAGTGGCTCCAGTTATAGAGAGCGATTCCATAGACCATTCTTTGGCTTATGCCATGAACCGCCACGAAAAAGGCAGTTCTGCAGATTTTATAAACTGCCCGCTGGACAAAGAAACCTATCTGGAGTTCGTTAAAAGATTGCAAGATGCAGATAGCGTAGAAGAAAAGCCTTTTGAAAAAGGGGAATTATTTGAGGGTTGCCTGCCTATAGAAGAAATGGCAAGGCGTGGAATAGATACCCTTCGCTTTGGTCCAATGCGCCCCATTGGGCTTGGCAAGCATTACGCTGTTATACAGCTTCGCACAGAAAATGCGCAAAAAACACTTTACAATATGGTGGGCTTTCAAACCAGGCTCAAATGGAACTGCCAAAAAGAGA
>Ga0268262_10003087_pt1 | contig 18378 bp, 17 predicted proteins | sample TergutNc150P3_FD_190354 | JGI IMG/M metagenome (GOLD analysis project Ga0268262, IMG submission 190354) | Nasutitermes corniger P3 segment gut microbial community from laboratory colony in Florida, USA - Nc150 P3 (SPAdes) (version 2) | ecosystem: Host-associated > Arthropoda: Insects >...
TATACAATCAAATAGAATCAAATCAGAAATTGGCTGTTTGATTTGGTTATTAACCATTTTAGAGGAATAAAAAACTTATGGAAAATATTAAAGAAAACACTAAACAGAATAAATCCATTAAGTTTCTTCAAAAAATGTTTAAACTGCCGGTATTGCAAAATCTATCTCGCCCCAAAGAACTTCCGCTTTTTGCCCACGATTGCGGCTGGAATCACGGCGAACAAAAGGAGACCCGCGAGGAGAGTTTAACATGATTACAGTATTGGAAAACAACGATTTTTTTGAAGGGATATTTAACACCCGTAAAGAAGCGGAAGAATATTATTCGGCTCATCCGGAACAGGAATCATGCAAGTTGATTGAATTATCGTTTGAGAAATATCCGTTTTATGTATTAGAAACGGGGAGAGGAAATTTTAAATACTTTGAAAACGGCAATACGCTTATAACCTTTTTAAAAGAACTCGATCTAAATAGCTTACCAAAGAGTAAAGCTTTTGTTTTCTATGTTTTTGATGATAATAAAGACAATTATAATGAAGAAAAGGACGTGCCGGGCCTTACTGTTTATTATATTCAGGAACCATACCGAAGTTATACCATTAATCAGGATGGTATAGGAGGTCTTGATCATTATCATTTTGATTTTGAAACCCTTGATGAAGTAATAAAAACTGAAAGTTTAAAGAGTTTAGGAATTGAATAATATTATGAAAAATATATGCTTAAAACCACTCTTTTCCAGTAAAGATATTGGAAATGACTTAATTTTCATTAATTGTACATTAGGTTACAATGGAAATATTAATTTACTATTTGCCGATAAAACCTACGATTATTTAAAATCAAGGAAAGTAAAAAATATTAATCCGATGAAAAAGGAACCTGAAAAGCCTAAATATAGAATAATAACTAATTTTAGAATAGTCCCGGAAACATCCCAAAACTATAAATTATTTATACTGGAAGAAAACAAAATCCTTGAATTAAATAATAAAAACATAAATTATACTCATGGATTACAAATAGATTCTGATAAATATTGTTTAGCATGTCATTCAAAAACTGACGCTTTTCATAATTCTATTGAGAAAAACTGTGAAATATATGATATAAACGGTAAATTGCTGAATGAATTTACTATTGGAACGGGAATTAATGATATTCAAACGAATAGCAATAAAGAACTATGGGTTTCTTACAGTGATAATGGAATCTATAATTCTCCTGATAATGACGGTACTTGGTCTCATATAGAAAGAAAAGGGCTTAATTGTTTTGACATTAATGGAAATATTTTATATACATATGACTCAAGTCCAATTATTGATTCATGTGACAGCTTAAATGTATATTCAGATAACGAAATATTAATAAATATATACACTGCTTCTGTAGAATCATGGTTCGCATTTGCGAAAATAAAAAATAAAAAAGTTGAAAAAATATTGGAATGGAGACCATATACAAAATTAATGGCATCATTGGGAAATTTGTTGCTTGTAGAAAATGGAAATGTTATCAGTGATGATATTAGGTCAAAATTCTCTTTGGTAGATATTGAAAAATTTAAATACGAAGATATTAATTACGAATTTTTCAATGAAAATAATGAGAGGCTGCATTGCGTGCACGCTCAAAAAGACAATTTATATTTTTGGAAAAATAATGAGCTATATAAATTTAGTATGAAGCAGTTATGAATAATAAATAAAATCTCTAGTTCATATTTCAAAAACTGGTTATATGATCAAATCCTTTGCTTCTATTGTTATAGTTGGATTGAAACCGTAACAAACAAAATTTCAAATATATATCATTCCTATATACAAGACGCCTGTATGGGCGGTTTATCTTTAATTTCAAGAAGACAGGAATGAATAACTTAAATTCTATTCTTATTGAGGGAAATCTAGTATCATGACACTATACAAACTGTGGAAAAAGCCGTTTAAGTTTAATTCTTGCGTCTTCTGTTGAAAACCTCCAACTGATTTTACTTGCGCTCTGATTACAGGTTTTGTTCCATGCCGCGACTTCTTTTCTCATCTGCCGCATGGAGGGAACCCGTTTTGAAAAACCGTGATTCACAAGCACATTGATTTTTATTTCCGCCATATTTAGCCAACTGCCATATTTGGGCGTGAAATGTATTTCAAGCATGTTTCGATAATATCTTGCCTCTTCAGGAGGAAATGCTTTATAAAGGGAGCCTATGGTATGAATATTAAGGTCGTCCATAACAAGAACAATTTTTTTACATGGGGAAAATCAACAGTTATTAATTTTTTTATCTGATGGGCCCAGTCAAGGCGTGTGCGGCGTTCCGTTGCTTCCGCCTTTCTCCAGCTTATCAAAGGAGCGGTAAACATGAAAATTTCACATGTGCCATTACGTTTGTATTCAATGTCATAGTGAGCGATCTTCCCGCGGCTCGCCGGAACCGGTTTCCGCGTTTCTTCATATAATTCTCCTTCCGTATTTTAATCTCATTTCACAGTTGCTTTAATTATAACATACTGGTCTATCATAGTATGCCATGTGTATATATGAAAATACGGGAAGTTACCAGGATTTTTTAGCTTACGCTAATAAATATAGTGAATTGGTTTTAAAATATTATGATGATGTTGGCTAATGGGATTGGTAAAAATAAATATTTATTTTCCTCTAGCGTCTCCTGACAGATCAATCTGTTATATATAAAGTAAACCAAAAACTCCGCAACGAGTCTAAACTACGAAAGGAGACTTTTATGGAAAACAATAAGAAACTTGATGGAGTATGGAAAAATGACGTTTTTAAAGTAAAAATTAAAGGGGATACCTATGTAAGTTTTTATAACAATCATCGTTATGGAAAAGGAAAAATAATTTACGACAATGAAAGATTTACATTAACATCAACTCACGCCCGTTGGCTGATTTTTTGGATACCGTTTGTTGAAGCAGTTGAAGGCAAATATATTTATGTAAATGATAAATTAACTGTTTCAGGCATAGAAGGCAGATACGGCGATTATAACGGAACATGGGCGTGTCATGGAAAATAACAATTTATTTGACTTTGAATTAGTCAAAGACGAAAACTGCTGGTGCGTTAAAGGTTACCACGGCAGGGGCGAAGATGTAGTTTTTCCTGCATCTTATAAAAATAAGCCGGTAAAATATATAGTGTGTTCTATTTCTCCGAAACAAAAAAAGAAAATAAAGCGTGTCATTATTCCCGAAGGTTATACTTACATTTACGATACATTCAGCGACTGTAAAAAACTGACGAATATTGAACTTCCGAAAAGTCTTACTTGCATTGGATCATGGACGTTTGATGGTTGTGAGGGACTAATCGGTATTGAGCTTCCGAAAAATCTTACTTCCATTGGAGGTAGGGCGTTTGACGGCTGTATAGGGCTTACAAATATCAAACTTCCCGAGAGTCTAACTTCAATTGGGCATGAAGCGTTTAAAAATTGTACAGGACTTACAAATATCAAACTCTCTAAAAATCTTGCTTTTATTGGGGAGCAGGTGTTTGAAGGCTATAAAAATCTAAAAGGAGTAAATTATGAATGATGTATTAAAGAAAAATTATAAAATTTGCGAGAGGTTTGTTTTATGATCAAAAAAGAAATATATAATAAAGGAAGTATAAATTTTAAAGGTAAAAATGTTACTATCAATTATGTTAAGGATCAATATATTAATGAACCAATTAGCGAAAATATTTGTAATTCTATAAATGATTACTATAACCTAATGCATTTAATTAAAAATTCATGGTCAAATAAAAAATATATTTTAAAAATGGATGACGCTGGTGGTTGTATTATGAATGGAGCAGGTTATAATATATATGATAAAAATGATAATTTACAAGCATGGATAGGAGTAAAAGAAAAATATGAAAGTTTAATGTTTATCATTTTTTATTGGGGAAGTTTATATGTCAATGCGCAAAAAAATTTCAAAGGTTTAATGGAAATATTTGATTGGGATGAAGATATGTGGATTTACAGCAAATTGAATATTAATGATATTCTAAAGGAGAAAAAGGTTAGCGGACAAAAGAAAATAATAAAGGAATGGATTAAAGAGAATATTGAGAAAATATCTTGACACAATATAATTAATAGTATACCATTTTTTAGTATAGGAGATATTTAATGGAAACTGTCGATTTAGAAAAGGATATTCAACAATTTATTTGCGACCATCCTTGGTTATTGAATATAAATTATCAAAATGTACGGGAATTAAGAGATAATGATGAAGAAATGGAATTTCACACAGAAGAAAATAAAAGAATAGATCTTATCTTACAAGATAATTTAGGATTTCCAGTATTGATTGAATTTAAGATAGGAAAACTAACCCGTGATACAATTGGGCAAATATTAGAATATAAGGCAAGAATAATAACATCCTTAAATAAAAAGGAAAAAAAGTTGTATAAAATATTTGGAGATAAAATTATTTCTCCAAAAATGGTCATAGTTGTCAAATCAAGTGATGACTATGGAAAAATTGCTTGCCATTTACAAAATATAGATTTATTTGAATATGGTAATATTAAATCAAAAATTTTCACTGATATTGAATTTAGAAAAGCAGCAGATGCTTTTTCAGAAACACTTAAAAATAAAATTCAACATATAAGCCCTGATCGTTATTTATCTTTAGAGAATAATGTAATTTCGGTAATAAAAGATATATTTAAAAAATATGGTATTGAAGATAAATTATGCCCTTATAAAAATTATGATAGTTATAGTATTGGGGATTTTTGGGATTATAGATCTATGTTTTTAAATAGATGGATATTAAAAGATCGAGAAATAAGTATCGGTATATATGAAGATATATTACAAAAAGAAAATATGCCGGTATGTATAAGTTATGTTTCTTATTCAAAGGATAAGCTAGAAGCTCTAGAGAAATCAATAAATGATGAAAATAATAGTTATTTTGATCATAAGATTCAAGATGATGTAGATTATTATATGTTAAATTTTTGGTATAAATCAGAAAAATTTTATGAGGATGTTAGAAACATAATAGAATTTAATATAAAAAAATATTTGGAACTATACCAAAAATATGCGATCAATTTATAATAAAAACATTATAGATAATTACATTATCCCCATTCGTCAAACAGCAAAAAATTAATCCCTGTAAACCAGCTTTCCCTTAAACCCCTCAAAAGCCTTGTGTCCTATCTTTGTTTTTCTTGAAAGCGTAACGGTCTCAAGGTTTAGGCAGTCTTTAAATGCTCCTTTCTCAATAAACTGCAGACCCATGGGAAGTGTGATCGTTTTAAGCCCTCCGCAATACGCAAACGCGTAATATTGAATAATTTCCAGACATTCAGGAAAAACAATATTAACCAGGCGTTTACAGTCGTAAAATGCAAATTTAGCAATACTCATTATTCCATCAGGTATGGTATAATCCGTTTTGTCCTTGTTTTGTGGATATTTAATGAGTTCACTCATTGCTTTATCGAACAATACGCCGTCAACAGAGCAAAAGACAGGGTTATTTTCGACCACGTTTATCTCAGTAAGCTTAATGTCAATCATTGTGAAGTCTCTAAATTCATCTAGTGTAAAGGAAGTACGGCCTTCCGGTATTGGTGTTAACATCCAATCTATTTCTTCTTGTGAAAGCGTCTTAGTATGTGTTAATATTTCCGTTTCATGCCTAATTTCAATATTTAATTTATTCATTTTTCTTTGTTTTTTCTCTTTAAATTTTTGAATAATTTTTTCCCATATATTCATATAGTTCTCCTTCCAAAGTTAATCATGGTTGCGTATGTTTTATTTATAACATTCAGGTCTATCATGGAATGCTCCAGCGGTTTTCGTCCTTGTCGGGTTCAAAGTCAAATAATTCGCCATCTTTCATAAACTTCCCCTTCCATATAATACTTTAAAACTAATTCACTATATTTCGCTGCTGAATCAAAAAAATACCCACAATCTTCAGGATTTTCATTTATGCACCACGCTATTAACGCATAACTACCCAATGCCAAAAAAGAAAATAATCTTAAATACTCTTGTTTTTCGGGAGCCCTTTTTAAATATTGATGAAGACACCACACGGGATCAATGTTCTCAATACCTTGATGTAACGCAGAAATGGCAATATCAAGTAACGGGTCTGCCATACCGGCCTGTTCCCAATCGATTATTCTTATGCTTTTATCGGGCAGTCTTAAATAATTAGGCGCACATGCGTCGCCGTGGCAAAGAACTTTTGGGATATTCAATTTATCAACTATTGCTTGAATCGTATTAATTTTATCCCGACATTTTTCCAATTCGATTAACTCTTTTGATTCTTTATCACAATGTAAAATATATTTATCCATATTCTCAATAATATTGTAATCATATTCAATTGAAGCTCCGCTCTCATGGACTTTACGAAGCAGATCAAAGGCGTCAATCTTATCAGATTCACAATTACTTAATTCCATACCGTCATCAAGAAACTTAGTTATTTTAATGCCATTATTATAAGAAATTAATTCATCCGTTATATTAAGATGTTTTAATGAATTATACGCGGCTTTTTCCTGTTTCCAGTTCATTATTGACGTGTCAATTAATTTATGTATAACGTATTTTTCATTTTTAACTATAAATGAGTATACATGGTTAGAACTTATTAAAGGTTTAAATTCTTTTATTTCATTCTTTTGTATTCCAAAAACAAGTTCTATCTCATGCTGTAAATCCAATTCAATATTAATCATATTTTCCTCCGCAGTTTAATCTTGCTTACAATATAACAGAGTGGTCTATCAGGAGATGACAGGGAGAAAAAATTATTCCATTTAAACAAACCGCCCTTTAAACCCATCATCTTCCGGATTTTACTGTAAAAATTATGGACAAAAAAGAATTTCTGGTATATAAATATGATAATGCGTTTTATAAAAATAATATTTCAATGTGAGGTATGGGTATGTTAGAATTAAGAGCAATATCTGCATCTAGGGTGAAAATTGGTGATAGGATTGTAGACCCTAATGTTATTAGACCGTACCTTACGAGAGCAGGATTATTACCGGATGAAATGGCTGAAGCGTCTTTTCCCGTACTCGCCGTCGGGGTACTTAGAGATATAGAAGCCGATAAGAGGGATGAAATTATTAAAAATACCGGCTATAGCCTGGATACGGTTATTATTATGGTACGTGTATCAGGCGAGTTACCGGAGGTATTTAAGGTAATTTTGCCCAATAAAACGATGAATTTATTTTATTCACCTTCAGATATTGTAACGATTCTACATGAATATCTTGATTTAGAAGAAGACGAATGTACTTATGAAGATCTTGATTTAGAAGATGACGAATGTGCTTATGGAGATTTTAATTTAGAAGAAGACGACTGGCATCCTTGTTCCGGTTGTAAATACCATAAATATAGTTACGGAAAAAATATTTGTTCATTAGGGAATTGCTGTGACGATTATGACGAAGAAAATCCATGTGGGGAAAGATTCTGAAACTTCCCACCATACTATAACACATTGGTCTGTCAGGAAATACCTAAAGAGAAAAAATTAATCTCTGTACACAAATTGCCCTTCAAAGTCATAAAATGCGCCGCGTCCGATTTTTGGGTTTCCTGAGCGTGAAATAATTTGAAGCCCTGTTTCGTCCCTAATTACATATTCTATAGCGCATCGCAGTTTATTGGAGAGGGTTATTGTTTTAAGACTATCACATCTTGCAAACGCGCTTTCACCAATAAAACTAACGCTGTCAGGAATAACGATATTTTCCAGATATTTACAGTTAAAGAACGCATAGTCACCAATGAATTGTGTTCCGTCGGGAATAACATAATTTGTTTTACTCATTTTTTTAGGATATAAAATGAGTTCGCTTTTATTTTTGTCAAATAACACACCGTCAACACTGCAATATACGGGATTTAACCCACTTACCGTGAAGTTTGTAAGCCGCTCACTGATTTTATTAATATAACAAAGTTCAATGTATAAAAGACTTTCCGGAAAAGAAAGACCGGTTAATTTACAATTACTGCTAAAAGCGTCAAATCTAATACTGACAATTCCCTCTGGAATAGAATAAAATCCCTTTTTTCCCACCGGAGCAAAAATCAATGTAGTCATGGCTTTGTCGAATATTCCTCCGTCAACGGAGCGGAAGGCGGAGTTGTTTTTATCTACGGTTATCTCCGTAAGCCCGGTACAGTCGAGAAACGCCTCACCGCTAATGGAAGTAAGATTTTTAGGAAGTTTGATATTTGTCAGCCCTGTACACCATGCAAATGCCAACTCCCCAATGGAAGTAAGGCTTTCAGGAAGTATAACACTTGTTAATCTTTTGCAGTTTTCAAAAGCCCCGGGCTCAATGGAAGTAAGATTTTTCGGAAGTTCAATATTTGATAGTTTTGTACAGCCATCAAATGCTAAAGGCCCAATGGAAGTAAGGCTTTCAGGAAGTTTGATATTCATAAGCCCTGTACAGTTTTGAAATGCCAATGCTCCAATGGAAGTATAACCTTTAGGAATAGTTACGCGCTTTATTCTTTTATTATAAGGAGAAAATTCTTCTCCTATTGTCTTTACCGGTTTTCCTTTATAAGACTCAGGAAGAATAACCTCTTCGCATTTACCGTAGTAATGCGTAACGTTCCAGCAGTTTTCGGTATTGTCGAATTCAAAGTCAAATAAATCGTTCATTTCCATAAAGTTCTCCTTTCATAGTTTATTCTCGTTGTGTAGATAATTTATTTATAACAGAGAGGTCTGTCACAGAATGCTAGATCAAAGTTTGTAGTAATTATTAATTTTTTCTTCAATTTGACTTGACAAAAGCCGATAACTCTTATACACTAAAATCACCGTTGGAAATTCCGCAACGGACCGGAAACAAACAGTAGGCAGGAGTGATCTGCCCAAATCTTTTTGTTTAAGGAGTCCGTTATGGAAAAGCAAACCACCCAAAAAACCGGAACTTCGGTTATTACACCGAAGCAACCTTTAAAAGAAACCCCGGAACAGATGATCCGTTCCCTTCAAGGAATCTTCTGCAAGGGACGCTACAGGTCATGGACATTCGTCCAGAGAAAAAAAACTGATTAATATCAAGAAGATGTAAAAAAATTCTACCACGAACCACACGAACATCACGAACTTTTAGTATACATCTTGTCGCTGTTCGTGCTGGTTCGTGTTGGTTCGTGGTAAATATCTTATCCCAATATCCGTTCTCTATAACCCGTCCCGATACGTTCAAGGCTTTTAATTACGCTCTCCCCAGGTTTTGCCTGCTGTTTTAAATCAATGGTAAACTGATTCATTGAAAAATGGCGGTAAAAGTATAACTGTTTATACATTTTTTTGTTATCCGCGTATAAATCTTTTAGTTTTTCAGTGTAGGCTTCGAAAATGCCGCCTTTACGCATTTCACTGTAGCCGATTATCCAGACGGGGCAGTCAAGCGCCGCATGGAAATCAAAGAGAAGGGAAGCCATGAATCGCTGTGATTCTTCAAGCGCGGCGGCAATGGAATGCTTGCCGTTTGTATTTTCCATGCGGACAAGCTCCCGTAATTCAACAGTACGCGGTGAATGGATAGGGGTTTTGTTTAATATAATGACATTCTTAACAAAATCTATTCCAAGCTGCGGATTGTCAATAAAAAACTTTTTTGCTATTTTTCCCGACGGTCCCACAAGATAACGCCTGTTTTCCGCCGCTTGTTCCCTGCGCCCGGGGTTATCCGCTACCAAAATAAGTTTTATTTCGTCATTAACCGTAATGTCGTCAAGGGCGGAATTATAAACAACCGGAGTTTCAACGGTGTATGACGTGTTTTTTGCCTCTGTTCTTGTGTCCGCAAGCTCCTGCTGTAATTTTTTTAACTTGGGAAGAGAGCGGGACAGTTCTTCTGTTGTTACGCGAAAATTTTTCCGCGCTTTTACAAATTTTTCCCACGCGCCGCGGTTCAAGTAATTTTCTCCGTACCCGGTGAAATTTAATTGCCTCTGGAAGCAAATTCCAGCAATAAATCAATTTCGCCTCTACTGCGGCTTGTGGCTTTCGCGATCTCTTCGGTTGACCATCCTTGACTTTTCAATTTTAGTATGTCTTCGCGTTCCTGCGGAGTTATTGTACTGACGCTCTTTGAAGGCGTTTTGCTTTTTTCCTTTTCCGTTATTCCCTTGGTTATTTGAAGCAGGGATCTTGCGTCTTTACCCAGCGCTTCCATTTCCGTTTGCGTGCGCGCAATCCACTCGCGCGCGACATTCATGTTTTCAATGCGTTTTTCAATTTCCGCAAGAGACTCGTCAAGGATGGCTATTTTGTCAACGGCATTGTTCGCTTTTTCATTTTGAGACGCAAGAAGTTCTATTGATGAGCGCAGATTGTCAAACTGACCGATAAGGGATGTGATGGTTTTCTCGGCGTTCTTAATGGCGGTTTCTGTTTTTTGCAGGGACTTAAAGTTGCGGTCGATGCCTTCGTTAGTCTGTTCAAGTGCTTCATTCTTTTTCTCAATACGCTGGTATTTTTCATTCGCATCCTTAATTGAATCGTCCAATTTGCGTATCTGAACCTGTAGACCGGTGATAATATCGTCGGAAGACGAAACCTGCTCAATTTTATCTTTTAACGACTGGGAAGTTTTTATGGCGTTGTTAAATTTCTCCTCCATTTGATCTATGCGCCGTTGTTCGTTAAGGAATCTGGTCATCTTGTTGTTAACTTCGTCTTCAAGCCGCCTGACGCTTGTTAGTTTGCCTTCAAGTTGAGTAATTTCAGTCTTGCGCTGTTCAAGCCTGTTAAGGTTATCGGTGATTTCTTCCATACTCTTTTCAAGGTCTTTCTTTTGGACGTTTGTTTGCTCAATATTTTTTTTCTGAACGCCAAGTTCTTTGCGGATATCTTCCAAGCTTAAGCGGAACTGCGCGATACGGTCTTCATAATCAGTTTCAGCTTCCTTGCTCTTATGGCGCAGATCTTCAAGCGCGGCGTCCATTTCACGCATTTTGGCATTGTATTGGCCCTGCCATTCGTCCGCTTCCTGTTTCGCGTTACGCGCCGCGTCTTCAAGATTGGAGTATGCGTTTTTGGAATTTTCGGAAATTTCATTAATTTCTTTTTCCAGTTCCCTCTGTTTTTGCCGTAAGGTTTCCTGTATTGAAAGCTGGTACTGGCCCAGTTGTACTTTAACTTCGCTTTCCGCGGAAACACGCATTTCTTCAATGTCTTTTTTAATCCGCTCATTAAAGAAAGAACGGGCTTCGTCAATATTGTTCATGTCCTTCCTTATGCCTTCTTCAAAAGCGGCCTCTTCGGATTTGAGCCTTTCCATGTCTGAGTTAAGGCGCTCGCCCAATGCGGCGATGTCTTTTTTGTGTTCGGAAATGGTTTTTTCCTCCGCCAGTTTCCATTCTTCCGCGATTTTATCGCCTGAGCTTTCAATGCGTTTCTCAAGTCCGGTCTGCCAGTCTGTAATTTGTCTGCCGATTTCAGAACCGCGTTTTCCAAGTTCAGCGTTAAATTCATTTTCAAAGGCGGTAAGTTTTTCGGATAAATTGTCATGAGCCTGTTTCTTTAAGAGCTCAAGTTCTTTGTCCGTTTCTTCAATTTCTTTTCGCAGAGACTGGGTCTGGGCGTTAAACGCTGCGGCGACGGTATCCCTGCTTGCGGCAGATTCTTTTTCAAAAACGGCAAAATCGCTTTTAACCCTTGATATTGCTTCCTGCATTGACAGGCGCAGTTCGTTTTCAAGTTTGGCGGCGTCATCAGCAAGATTCGTAAGTTGTTTAAACGCTTCGGCATGGCTCTTGCTGTAATCGTCCAGACGTTTTTCGTTAGCCGCAACTATTCTATGCTCGGCATCCGAACAAAGACGTTTCCATTCTTCTATTTGTTTGTTTAACGCTGCGTTAAGTTCGTCTTTCTGGCTTGTAATCGCGGAGTCGGATTTTTCCATAAATTCCCTGATGGCCGTCTCCTGTTCGCCCTGATAAAGACGGATTGTGGAATTTGTTTTTTCTTTAAATTCTTTAAAGTTAGACGTTAATTCATCCTGCTGTTGTTTGATGGCTGAATCTGAAGTTTCTTTAAGGTCTTTAATGGCACTAGATAATTCATCATTCTGCTGGCGGACCGCCGCGTTTGAGGTTTCTCTGATGTTTTTAAGAGACGTTAATAATTCATTTTGCTGCAGCCGGATCGCTTCGCTTGATGTTTCTTTAACATTCTTAAGAGACGTTGATAATTCATCCTGTTGTTGTTTGATGGCTGAATCTGAAGTTTCTTTAAAGTCTTTAATGGCACTAGATAATTCATCATGCTGCCGCTGGACAGCCGCGTTAGATGTTTCTTTGATGTCTTTTAGGGACGTTGATAATTCATTCTGATGCAGTTTAATGGCTGAGTCTGAAGTATCTTTAAGCTCTTTAAGAGAAATTGATAATTCATCATGCTGTTTTTGGATCGCGGCGGCTGAGGTTTCTTTTAGAGCGTTAATGGCGGTTGTTAATTCACTTTGCTTTATTGCAAAATCATTTTGAAGCTGTTGGGTTGCGGCGCTTGAAGTATCTTTTAGGTCTTTAACGGCGGTTGTCATTTCATTATACTGCTGTTGAATTGCGGCGTTTGAGGTTTCTTTCAAGTCTTTAATAGAGATTGTTAATTCGCTTTGCTTCCTTAAAAAGTCATTTTGTAATTGTTGGACTGCGGCGTTCGTATTTTCCTTAAGATCTTTAAGAGCGGTTGTTGTTTCATTTTGCTGCAGCCGAACCGCGGAGATTGAAGTATCCTTTAGATTCTTAAGGATGGCCGATAAATCGCTTTGTTGTTGCTGAATGGCGACATTTGACGTTTCTTTAAGGTTTTTAATTGCGGACGATATTTCATTATGCTGCGTATTAATGGCTGAGTCTGACGTTTCCTTTAGGTCTTTAAGAGCGTTAGATAATTCGTTTTGCCGCTGCTGGACGGCGACGTTTGACGTATCCCTAAGGATTTTAAGAGAAGTCGATATTTCATTCTGCTGCAACTTGATGGCGGAATCTGAAGTTTCCTTAAGGTCTTTAAGAGCAGTTGATAATTCATCCTTTTGTTGCAGGACGGCGGCGTTTGATTTTTCTTTTAAGTCTTTAAGAACAGCCGCAAGTTCATTTTGTTGTAAAGTAACGGACGTGTTTGATTTTTCTTTAATTTCAGTCAGTATGGAAGAAAGCTCTTCCTGTTGTTGCTTTATAGCGGTATCCGATTTGTTTTTAAACTCGCCTAATACAAAATTAATTTCTTCTTGCTGTGTTCTGATGGCCGCGCCTGAATTTTCGCGCAGTTCGCCCAGTATTGAGCCAAGTTCTTCCTGCTGTTGTTTCTGAAGGTTTTTTGACTGGGTTTGCAATTCGGAAAGGGAAGTGTTAAGCCGGGAAATAATATCGTTTGTTTCCTGCTGTTGCATTTTAACGGCGGCGCCTGATTTTTCTCTTAACTCTGTCAAGGCCACGCTTATTTCTTTCTGGTTTTGTTTTATTGCCGCGTCAAGCTCTTCATGCTGCTGCTTTAACGCAGTTTGCGATTTTGTTTTTAAGTCGATAATGGCCTGGTTAAGCTCTGTTTTTGACGTTGATAAACTTACGTCCAATTCTTTACGCTGTTTGTCCGCTGATTTTTTCAGCTCCATGAAATTTTGTTTCCAGTCATTTTGCTGTTGTAAAAGGGAATTGTTAATCGTATCCCTTTCTTTTGTAAGCGCGTTTGTAACCTCTTCCTGCTGACGCGCGAGAGAAGACGTTATTTCTTCCTTTTGTTTTTTCGCCATGCCGTCAAGTTCGGAGGAACTCTTTAACCATTCCTGATGAAAATTTTTCTGCTTTACGCCTATGTCCTGTATTTCATTGTTGCATTTATCATGAATATTTTTAAGTTTTTCGTTAATCGAGCCTTGTTCATTTTTAAGGGTATCCTGCGTAATTTTTAATTTTTCTTCAAAGAATATTTTAATTTGATTCACCCTTTCCATTGCCTGATCGCGTAATTTTAACAGCGCGGTATCTTCCATTTTGTCCGCGCGTTTTCCGGCGTTTTCAAGAGTGTCTTTAAAAACTTTTTTTATCTGGTCAAGGTCGCGGTTCAGGACGGCTTCCCTTTCGCGTTCCGCTTTAATTATCGCCTCGCGGTGTTCTTCAACTTTTCGTTCCATTACATGCGCCGTGGCTTCAAAGTTCGATACGGTTGATTTAAAAGACGCCAATATGTCCTTTGTTGATTTTTCCATCGCTTCGGCGTTTTTCTTTTCAAAGCGCTCTTCGGTTTTTTCAAGATTTTTTTCCGCCGCTTCCAAAGCTTTTTCAAGCTGCTCAAATTTTTCTTTTGCTTCGTTTACGCGCTTTCCCGTATTTTCCACGAACATGGATTCGTCTTTTATGCGGTTTAAGTTTTCCTGAACCCTGTCCGTCATTCCGAACAATTCATTAAGGGAAGAATCAAAGGCGCGTATATGTTCTTCTATCCGCTCTATCGCCTGTGATTTTTTGGCAAGTTCATTTTCAGTAAGCTGAATATTTTTCATTAACTGGGAGGCGGCTTTTTTTTCCACGTCCAGATCGATGCCGTAATTCTTCACCGTCATGCTTTTTTCATCAGCGAAGGCGGCGATTTCTTCTTTGCATTTTTCCGCGTATTTTTTTACCTTCTCCAGAGAACGGTTATTTTTATCCATAAGTCTGTAGCAGACAAGAGCGCATGTAACAATGCCGAGAGTTATTAAATTTCCGATTGTAAATATCATCAGTATTACGCCCCCCCTGAATAATACCCAATGTAATTAATGTAGCATATAATTGGACAATTGGCGATAGTTACTGAAAGAAAAATCCGGTTTTGGCCCTTTTTTGCCGTGTTTTTGCAGTACGGACGCCCTAATCCACGCCGTTTTCATGCCCGCGTTTGAAGCTCCGGCGACATCATAAGACACGCTGTTTCCCACATACAGGATTTTTTCGGGCGGCAGGTTCATTTGACCGGCCAGTTTGATAAATGACAGGGGGTGCGGCTTTAACGCGCCCGAGTATTCGGAACAATACACGGCATCCCAAAAACCTGAAAGCTCCAAATATTCAATTTTTTTTTCCGGCGGAAAGTCCGATAAAAGACCCAATTTATAGCCCGCGCCGCGAAGGGCGGCAAGCGTTTCCAATACATGATTAAAAAGCTTAACTTTTTTAAAAAGCGGTTCCCATCCCCTGTATATGAAAACGTCGATTTTTTCTTTTATTAATTCCGCCGGAGCGTCTAGAAGCCGCGCGGTAATTTCAGCCTGATGTTTGTAAAAATTGTCATATTGCACAATCCCGTTTTTCTGTTCTTTCCTGATTATCTTTCTTACCTTGCTAAAAGCGATTAGGAAAGGCACTTCTTTAGCGGCAATTGGAAGGAGCCTTATATTCAGGCGGTAGTTTGGATACAGGGTTCCGTCAAGATCGAAAGCCACGCCCTCAATGTCTTTGCGCATTAAGTCAGTATAACGGTATTTGTCATGGATCGAAAGTGGGTGGAATTGGAATTTTTACAAGATTTACATAACTGCCCCAATGGCGTCTTCGGAAATCGGAAAACGAAGTTTCCGCGGCGCTTTCAAAAACCACGATTTTAAAAAAACCGTTTTCGTCAAAATAAGGGATAAGGGCGGCCACATGGTAATACTGGCGGAAGCGCGGAGTTCCTCGGGGCGATGAGGAAACGCCTATTTCCTTATTTGCCGCGGCAAGGTAGAAACTGAACGGCTCGTCAATGGCAAGGGTGTAGAGCAGGGGATGAAGACCTTCAACGCCGTATCCCGCTTCCGGCAAGAAGCCGGGATAGGAATGAACGACTAAAGTCCTGTTTTCGTTTACCAGAACGTATGCAAAATTCTCGCGGCGGACTTCAAATTCTTCAAGCGCGCGGTGTGATGGAGTTCTAAGAGTCCCGTTTGCCTCCGCCGCAAGATTTCTGATCCAGTCAAGTCCGAAAAAGATGTCTTTTGGCTCTTCATAATTTTTGGTAAAAGAAGAGCCTCTGTTTCCAAACGGCGCTTTAAGCGGCGGAATTGATAATCTCGCTCCCGTGACAGGGCGCAGAATGCCGTCTATCAGCCATTTTGTAAAACCAGAGCAGTTAAATCCCTGCAAGTTGGAAGGTTGCGGCTGTAGTGTTTCGATAAAAACAAATTTTCCGTCTTCATTAATCGCGCCATCGTCTACAAAACGCAAACCTTTAAGCTTCGGGCGAACCTGCGTGATAAACGCTATTGTATCCTTATAGTTGGAAATATCAGGCTCAAAATATCTTATTGGAAATTTATTTTCAACAAGCCGTAAAATATCGTTTAACGGCATCGTATACAAACGCTCAAACGGAACCGCGACCGGTACGGAATGGGCGACAAAGCCGCCGTATACAACCGCGTCCATAAGGCATTTGTCCTGGCTAAAACGATGAAATTGAATAAATGTTTGCTGATCGGATCTCAGGAATATTTTTATCTGGGTGCCGTCGCCATTATCTTTGCGCCGCGTCAGCATCCACGAGCCCTGAATCCAGCCGGGAAACTGCCCTGTGCCTATTCGGTTTGTTGCGCTCGTCCCGCGCGTCAATTCCCTTGACACGTGCACTATAAATTCTTCCCTGCCTTCCGTCGTGCGGATTTCCACCCTCTCTCCGCTTTCCAGCGTTTCTCTTCTTGCGTACTGCGACAGCACTCTGACGGGCGTTTCAATCATCCATGTGTCTTTAATTTTTAGTCTTACAAGCGAATCGTCTGATATTTTTGAGACGGGCAGATCAAGACTGTAGGCCGGGGAAACATTAAGTAAAACGAGCAAAATAACAAAAAATACAGGCATAGTTACTTCTATTATCGGTCTTTTTTTACTATAATAAAAGTAGTATGGAGGGTCTAAATGAAGCTGTATAGCCGTGGTCAGGTTTTATTTTTTTCGCTTTTAAGCGCCGTTATTGTCCTGCTTTTAGCCGCAGGTTTTGGGTTTATAAAGCCCCTGTTGCCCAAATCAAATGCCGGCTCTTCCGAGTTACTGGAACAGGAAGCCGCGGCGGATGAGTTTAAACTGCAGCAGTCCGAATACAGGATACTTAATACGGCCGACAATACCCAGTATTCCGACAGCGAGCGCGAAAATATCGATATTTACGAAAAATTAAATTCAGCCGTTGTAAATATAACCACGGAGACTATGGCGATAAACTGGTTTCTTGAGCCTGTTCCGCAGGAAGGCAGTTCCGGCTCCGGCTCCATTATTGACAGGCGCGGTTATGTTCTTACCAATAACCATGTGATACAAAACGCCCACAAGGTTTTTATTAATCTTGCCGACGGTTCCCAGTTTGAGGGGACTGTCGTAGGCGTTGACGGCGAAAGCGATCTTGCCGTCTTAAAGTTTGATCCTCCCGCCGGAATGGTTTTACAGACGATTCTCTACGGCGATTCCAAGAGTTTAAAAGTAGGACAAAAAGTTTTAGCGATAGGCAACCCTTTCGCGCTTGAACGCACTTTAACGGTCGGGATTGTTTCAGGACTTGGACGGCCTATTCAAATATCCAATAACCGCATAATCCGCGACATGATTCAGACAGACGCTTCGATTAACCCCGGCAATTCAGGCGGCCCGTTACTTGACACTCAGGGCAAGATGATTGGTATTAACACGATGATCTATTCCCCGTCAGGCGGCTCTGTCGGCATTGGTTTTGCCGTTCCCGTAGATACCGCCAAGCGCGTAGTAGGCGAGCTTATCCAATACGGAAAAGTCCGCCGCGGCTGGATAGATGCGACCGTCGTTCAGCTTTTTCCAAGCCTAGTCCGTTATGCGAAATTACCCGTGGACGCGGGGCTTCTTGTTTCCCGCACCAAAAAGAGCGGCCTAGCTGAAAAAGCCGGTTTGCGGCAGGGCAGTGAGCCGGTTCAATACGGACGCAGCGTGATTTATCTTGGTGGGGATATTATCACTTCCGTAAACGGGTTAAAAACCAAAACCCTCGCCGACCTTTACGCGTCCTTAGAGGCAAGCAAGCCCGGCGATGTTGTAAAGGTGGAGATTATGCGCGGCGGGCAGACGACTGTTTTGCAAGTGACATTGGCGGATAGGGAAGAGGTGATGAATTGAGCTATGAAAATAAACCCATTTTTTTAGCTTGTTTAATCCTCATTACTAATTGATTATAGTTCTTTATTAATGCTATAATCTTACTATGACGATAGTACAAACCGTAGACATTACGGCTGACCGGCGGATTACCATTGAAGTTCCTCCTAAAATACCAACAGGGCGGACAAATGTTATTATACAATTCCCTGTTCCGG
>Ga0268262_10003088_pt1 | contig 18377 bp, 21 predicted proteins | sample TergutNc150P3_FD_190354 | JGI IMG/M metagenome (GOLD analysis project Ga0268262, IMG submission 190354) | Nasutitermes corniger P3 segment gut microbial community from laboratory colony in Florida, USA - Nc150 P3 (SPAdes) (version 2) | ecosystem: Host-associated > Arthropoda: Insects >...
TGTAGTAGGCTGGTTAGGAAAGGTATTCGTTTTTCAAAATCACTCATCATGCACAAAATAGTCATCGGTTTGATCATAAACTTTTGGTTCTTCAAAAGAGACCTACCATTTCACTTAACTTAGGACACCACCCAACATTTACAACCAATTTACTCACAAACTTTAACTCTTCTTAACATATAGCTCACACTGTAAAAACACTAAATTTCGACTCAAAAGCCTTTTTCTGATGAACAGTAAATGAAAAAAGGTTTGTTAACTTTTGACTAATCCAAGTATTGTATTATGAATTTTAGCGTTGCCTGATGCTACAAAATTTAATGATTGTCTAGGATCTAATTTAACATTGACTGACTGATTATTTATATCTGTTATTAAACCGCCTGCTTCTTTGACTATCAAAAAGCCTGCCGCTGCATCTGTAGTGCGTAGTTTGCCTCGTATGTCAACAAAAGCATCAGTTAACCCGTTAGCAACATAACATAATTCTAAAGCATTAGCGCCATAATGCCTGATATGTCTAGTTTGTTGAATTAAATCCGTTAGTTTAGGCGCAATTTCTGCAACTTTGTAAGAGTTAAGATCCATTCCAATTACAGCTTCTTGAAGATTTGAAATCTGTGAGGGTTTAATTCTTTCACCATCACGATATGCACCCTTGTTCTTTTGTGCCATGTATGTAATATCGTGATATAAATCAGTGACTAAGGCCGCGTAAACTTCTGCGATGAATGGTTTTCTTGAAATGGCAATTGATGAAGCGTAAAATGGTAATCCACGTAGCAGATTTGTTGTGCCATCAATTGGGTCAATTGTTACGTAGCACTCTTCCGGCGTGTTGCCATATTTTTCAAAACCTGATTCTTCGCTTATTAACGAAAACGAAATGCCATGATCTTGTAATGTATTGACTATGGCTTTTTCTGCTGCTAAATCTATCGGTTTCATAGCGTCTCCCCCTGCGCCTTCTCCTAGGTCAGGTTGTGGTTCATTTAAAGTTTTTAAATGTGGTTTTATTGTGTCTTCCACGTTATTTTTGCAGTCAGTTAAAATTTTAAACCAGTCAAGTTGTGTGTTCATCTTATTCTTCCTAGTGCTGTATATGTATTAGACTTGATAAAGACTTATCCTAAAGTTAAGATTTGTGCTGCTGTAAACACGTGTTATTGTGGGGGTGGGTGGGTTGCTGAGCCTTTTTGAGTTTCAATTGCTGTAATTATGTGAAATCTCGTGGTGGGCTGTGGTTTAATTTTTTGTTGTTTTTGGAGTGTAATGTGTGTTTATTTTTTTGGTGTGGTGTAATGTCTTAATTTTTAAACTAGAAAAAGTATCTTATACCACAATGTATTTATGCCCGTAAAAAAAGCTACTTAAACCGCATATTAAAATGTTAATTTAGGAGTAAAGCCATGTCAGAAGCAAATGCAGTGTTAATAGGCAAAAAACCCATAATGAATTATGTGCTTGCTTGCATAACCTTTTTCCATGGCGGAGCTAAAGAAGTTAACATAAAAGCGCGAGGAAAAGCAATTAGTAGAGCTATTGACGTAGCTGAAGTTGTAAGACGAAAATTCCTTCCAACTGTAAAAATTAAAGCAATTGCAATTGGAACAGATCAAGTTCAACCTCAAGATGATGAAGCACAACTCAGCAACGTAAGCACAATTGAAATAACCCTTCAACGCTGAATACTCAAATAACTCGTTGCTAACTCCTATACAATAAAAAAGGCGATTCAATCATGAAAACCGAACTGTGCAGTTTCTGCTTAAAAAGCGGCATGCTATGCCAGAAATGTTCTACTAAAGTAAAAGCTGGAGAAATTAGTGACCTAGACCTAAGAATCGCCAGATTCCTTCTCAACATGGAAGAAAAATATCCCACACTTCAAAACGTCTGTTTCTACAAAGCAGTTGAAGTGGAAAAAACTTTGGCAATTCTCGTGGGACACGGAGATGTACCACGTTTACTAGGATATGGCGGCAAAATTATCAAAGCCTTAGGCGATGAAACAGGTAAGAACGTAAGAATTCTCGAACACGGCGTTGATGACCGCAAATTTCTCGAGGATCTTTTCGTACCATTTAGTATTTTCACAATTAACACTATCTGGTTACCTGACGGAACAACTGAAACACGGGTCATTTTAAAACGTAAACGCGGACAACAACTACCCTTTGACTTATCCACACTCAAAGGCATCGCTCAAAATATACGAAAAATGTCTATACGTGTTGAATTTGCAGATTAACGGTTGAAATTATCATGAACATGGATTTCATTGATAACTGGACAAGAACTCATAATATACACGATATCTCTCCAAATTTAGACACCCAAGAAATTATCCTATTCGGATGGGTTCAAGAAGTTCGCGACCTCGGCGGCATCCGTTTCATTATCATGCAAGATAGCACAGGGACTATACAAATAACAATACTAAAAAAACGCGTAGACCCTGAAGTATTACAAAAAACTGAACTTTTACAGAAACGATTCAGCATAGCCGTAAAAGGCACCGTGAAAAAAACAAACATGACCCCACGCGGCATTGAAGTAATCCCTACAGAAATTAAACTTTTAAACAACGCAATAGAACAATTACCCATAGACATCACCGGCAAAACACCTGCAAGTATCGAAGCACGCCTCGACGCCAGAGCTCTTGACCTAACAACTGAAACTTCTCTTGCAGTTTTCAAAATCCGACATACTGCACTACAGGCAATCCGTCGTTTTCTATTTGAGAAAGGCTATCTCGAAGTTCAAACCCCAAGAATTATAGCCTCTGCAACCGAGGGTGGTGCAGAACTTTTCAGCGTAAAATATTTCGGTCAAACTGCTTACCTTGCACAGAGTCCACAGCTTTACAAAGAACAATTAACTATGAGTATGGAAAAAGTCTTCGAAGTAGGCTCATTCTTTAGAGCTGAAGAATCACATACTAGACGACATCTAAGTGAATTTACCAGCGTAGATGTCGAACAGGCATTTGCTAACGCAAATGATATGATGACACTCCTAGAACAAGTGATTCATCACGTTTTTGTAACAGTCAAAGAAAAATGTGCTAACGAATTACACACACTTAAGTATAAATTCGCAGTTCCAGAGCTTCCATTTAAACGCTTAACATACACAGAAGTCCTTGAAAGCCTAAAAGAGCATGGCGTAGAAATTCCCTGGGGCGAAGATATTTCAACGGAAGCATTCCGCGAATTAGGTAAACTATATCCCTTCTTTTACTTTGTAACTGACTGGCCTTCGAAAGCTAAAACTTTTTACATCAAACCACGAAAAGACACACCTGAGGTCTGCGAAGGTTTCGACCTCATGTGGCGCTATATAGAACTCGTTTCTGGCGGGACAAGAATTGAACATAAAGACCAACTTGTCAATAGAATGCAAGAAAAGGGATTAAATCCTGGATCCTTCAAGTACCATCTCCAAGCATTTGACTGGGGTATGCCACCACATGCCGGTTGGGCTATCGGACTTGAACGCTTAACAATGATCCTCTCAGGACGAAAAAATATCCGCGAAACAACATTATACCCAAGAGATAGAGTAAGATTAACACCATAAATTTCTGAGGTATCTTACTTTTCATTTCATGTTTTTTTGTCTACTTTTCACATTTTTACTAAATTACTTGCTTACTGCTGGTTATGTTCTTAAGGAGGTATAGTTATTATTAATGTAAAGGTTTACATTAACAAACGTAAGAGGGAAAACTTTGGAGCCATTAACTAAACGCTCAATGCAGCTTCTTAAAACGCTATATGAAAATGGAAAATCAACTAGTACCTACACGCTCCGCGTTAAACAAGATGAGTTATCAAGTCAATTAGGTGTAAGTCGTCAGGCTCTAAATGTTCATCTCCGTAAACTAAAAATTCTTGGTTACATCCGAACTGGTAGAGGCTTTATTGATGTTACTGATAAAGGTCTTACTGTTTTAGGCATATCTTCAACACCTGCTTTTATTTTGCTCAAAGTTTCTCCGGTAAAACGTATTAAGGTGTATGAGCAAATTCAACAGTTGACAATTTCCAGAGCTTTCCGTATAGCTGGTAATGTTGACGCTTTAATTATGGTTGAACGTGAAAATCTCGATGAGGTCCTCAAAAAACTCTACAGTATTGATGGCATAGAAGACACCCGTTCTTATGTTACAATTGATGTAATCAAATAAATTACAAAAATTTAGACAAAAGATATATTTGATAGTTAACCATCAGGGTGGAGCAGAAGGATATCATCAATGCCAATATTAGATCCAGTTAAGAAAACAATCGCTCAAAAGAACAGATTATACATGAAAATTTGCCGCGACTGTGGCGCACGAAATGCAGAGTCAGCAGTAAAATGCCGAAAATGCAAAGGTAAAAATCTACGTTGGAAGAAACGAGAAATAGTAAAATAATAATCTTCTTCTTTCCATTTTACTTACTTAAACTTTAATCTGGTATACTCTTAACCCTTTATGATACAAATTATGCCTGCTATAAACTTGAACTTTTGCTGTTAATTGTTGCTCAAAGCGTTTTTTCAAGTGTCTCTATACTAAAAACCGTGTTCGTACACCCATTTTTCAACAATGGTATAGCCTGTCCTGCTATATTCATATTATTTAACAGCGGACGTAACATTTTAACTTCCTCACCACATGCCACACCAATAACCCCTCCATATTTTGGGCTATTCAAAATTTTGGAAATACAACTACCACCTGACAAAATAAATACATCATAACCCTTTTCTCTAGCTACTTTATCCGCCTGACTTACAAGACAATCCTCCGAACAATGTGAACAGACATAACTGGGAATACTTGTATCAAAAATTGCTCTACAACGACTATCCAAATATTTTCTTGAACAATGCGGCAACAAAAGCGCCCTCTTTTCACTCTCTAAAAATTTACTGCGCTCTATCATATTTTCTGCATGCATATTCATTAAATCGTTAAGCAAAACTACGGCATCATTAATGTTTAACCCTGTTACTTCCTCAATTTTAAATTTTTTTATTATATCCCTAGAGGTCTTTAAAACAGTCGTATGCATACCCGTATGATAACTCACCGTAGCAAGCTCGGTAAAGAAAAACCTCGGCACCTTTGACAAATCGAAAGTAAATTTATAGGGCATATGCCTAGATATGAAAAAACCACGCTTAAAAAACTACTTGTCATTTTATCATGTTTATAGTATACTTACATTTACTTTAACCCACTCTTACAAAAATACGCAAAAAAAATAAACAAATATTGACAAAAAAGACAAAAAGGAACACTATAGACTTATTTCAAACATTAACCGACTTACAAGTTCTCTATAACGATTCCTAATGGTTATCTCAGTAGTCTGCGCAATATCAGCAATTTCTTTCTGGGTCTTCCGCTCATTGACTAAAACCAATGCTATATAACCTGCAGCCGCCGCGATACCTGTTGGACTGCGACCTACAGTAAGTTTACTATCTTTTGCGGATGTAAGAATTTTCTGCACTATATCTTCAACTTTTTCTTGCACCGCCGCTTTGTTAGAAAATTTAGCTATGCATTGATCTGGTTGAAGTGGCGATATTACATAGTCAAGCTTTTTTATCAGAAAACGATAAGCCTTTCCTAACTCTTTTTTATCTACATCTGAAGCGTGCGCTATATCGTCAAGGGTTTTGGACAGTCCGCTTTGTCTGCATGCTATATACAGCGAAGCTGTTGCTATTTCTCGAATGGAGCGCCCATTAATTAAATGCTCTTCTAACGCTTTTTGGTAAATACCTGATGCTGTTTCCAAAATGTTTTTGGGTAAATGTAGTTTATTAGCCGTTTTTGTTATTTCAGATAGGGCATAAGTTAAATTACGCTCTGTTGAACCTGTAATCCTCACTCGTCTTTTCCAATTACGTAGATAGTAAACCTGAGCCTTCTGACCAGTTGAAAAACTTTTACTCTGTCTATCTCCTCTATTATGCCAGTCAATAACTGTTGCTGCTCCTTTTTTATGGATAGTAAACGTTAAAGGAGCTTCAACTTTTACCTTGTTTGATTTCTGCTTTTCATCAAAAGCCTTCTTTTCTACTATTCTATCTATAGTTTCCTGATTAACAACAAATTCACATTCCATGCAAACAGCTTCAGCAGGCTCAGAACTGATTATCAACTTGGTGCTAAAGCATTTAGGACATTTTTTTATTTCCGTAATTTTCTCTTTCAGAATTGGATCAATTTCAGGCAGTTCCTCGTTGTCACCTTTACTGCCTTCAACCATGCTATCTTTTACTCCGCGCTTTCGTGTGAAGTAAATATAATGGTTTACTCAATAATGCTGTAGGATTTTTCACATTTACCTTAATTACTGCATATGGTGATGATACAGGACCTATCATATCAAAAACTTTACCTACTATAGTAAAATTTTCATCTGCAACTTCACAGCCAATCTTCGGAGGGTTATCTGTTTTTACAATAAGACTATTTGATGGTGTAATACTTAACGCCTTACCAATTTTCTGCAATTTTATATCCCTCAGAAAAACATGAAGCTCAACGTAGCTTTACATTTAAAGCTTTTGTTTTCTCAATCATGTAACGGTCAAGTATAGGTAAACTTTAGCAGAAAGCTTATTTAATAAGAAGCATTGATATGATTCTACCTTAAAAGGGTGAGGTCAAGAAAAAATGACAAAACCATTCTATGTAAAAATTGATATACCACAAGAAGTCGTAGATGCAACCTATGAAGCCCTATCAGCCGCTTCGAAATCTGGCGCAGTTAGAAAAGGAACTAACGAAGCCACGAAAGCTGTTGAGCGTTCAATAGCCAAACTTGTCGTAATAGCTGAGGATGTTGATCCTCCAGAAGTTATTGCACATTTACCTTTGCTCTGTGATGAACGAAAAATTCCCTACGTGTTTGTTCCAACAAAAGAAGCCTTGGGGAAAGCAATAGGCATTGACGTTCCATGTGCAGCAGCGTGCATAATTAGAGAAACTTCAAGTTTGATAAAAGAAATAGTCACACGACTTGAACAGGTTAAACGAGGAACTCAGTAATGAGTACTAAAGAAGTTCGCGCTGCAGCGCAGGAAGAGTTAATTCCCGCAGAAGTTATACAGGTCATCGGGCGCACAGGCGTAACCGGTGAAATCACTCAGGTCAGAGTGCGCATCATGGACGGCAAGGATAAAGGAAGAATAATCACACGAAACGTTAAAGGACCTGTGAGAGCACAGGATATCTTAATGCTCCGTGAGACAGAACGTGAAGCAAAGAAAATTACTCGATAGGCACAAATGGAGATGATTGGTCATGCCAAAAGCAAGAAAATGTTCATTCTGTGGTGTTGATTTCCCATCAGGTACAGGCATGATGTACGTTAAAAATGACGGTTCCATTTTGTGGTTTGATTCAAGCAAATGTAAAAAAAGCAGCTTGGAATTCGGCAGAGATGCCCGTAAACTAAAATGGACCGAATACTACGGTAAAGAAGAAAAAGGTAAAGGCTAACCCTTTTCGTAGTGCGCCATCAGCCAACTCTTTTCTTATTTTTTTAGTCATTTGACTTTGTAGTTAATCGTGTTTAGTGTAAGATTTATTTTCCCAAACAAAAAACATGACTATTTTACTGTTTGCGTATTTATATTTATGTTGAAGTCTAATATTTTTGTTTGAATTACGTTTTATGAAAAATTTATGCGACACTCGTAAAATTTAAATACCAAATCTAACACTTATGCAAAAAGAGGAAAATCAAATGTTCACATTCCGCGGCTGCACAACGGCCCTAATTACCCCTATGACTGCAGATCAACAGGTAGACTACGAAGGCTTACACCGCCTAGTAGACTTCCAAATCCAAGAAGGTATAGATGGTTTACTCGCTGTAGGCACAACGGGAGAATCACCAACCCTAAACTGGGAAGAACATAGCAAAGTAATTGAAAAAACCGGCGAATACGCCAACAACAAATGTTTTACCATCGCAGGCACTGGAAGTAACTCTACACAGGAAGCAATCAACGGAACTCAACATGCTGAAGAAGCAGGTATAAATGCAGTTTTACTTGTTGACCCATACTATAACGGCCCAAGTTCTCTCGAAATCCGTCGAGAATACATAGAACCTATAGCAAAGCAATTTCCAAAAATGCATATAATCCCATACATAATCCCCGGGCGTACTGGAACGCAACTCTTCCCACAAGACCTCGCAATACTCCACCAACAATACCCAAATGTACATTGCGTAAAAGAAGCAACAGGCGACATAGAAAATATGATACTGACCAGACAGCTATGCGGAAAAAACTTTGAAATTCTAAGCGGCGATGATGATAAAACATACAACATGATGGTGGATCCACGCGTTGAGGCAGTGGGTGCAATCTCTGTGGTATCTAATATTGCGCCAGGTGCAGTGACAGATATGATTCACTACGTACTTGACGGAAATAAAGAAGCTGCAAAAACAATTCATCAAGCTCTACAGCCGCTCTTTGACATAGTTACTGTAAAAACACAGGAAGTAACCCCATACGGGTCTGTCACATGCAAGGCTAGAAATCCTCTTGCATTTAAAACGCTGATGAATATTCTAGGCATGCCGTCAGGCCCTTGCAGACAACCCTTAGGTAAAATGACTCCTGCTGGTCTTGAAATTGTTTTAGCAAACGCACACAAAGTTTACGAAACAAACCCGCAAGTGCTTGAGCCAATTGCTGACTATTTCGGCGTAAACCTTAAGGACCGCTTATACAACAAGGAGTGCCTTGTGGGATTAACATATGCTTAAACTATGTGTCGCAGGCGCAGCAGGAAGAATGGGAACTGCAATCATTCAGGAAGCCTACTCTAAGGGTATACAAACTGTTGGTGCTATAGAATTTTCAAGCTGCCTAGCTGTAGGTAAAACTCTTCGAAACTTGGGAATATCTAATCAAGACACAGAAATCTTGCCTAGTGAGCAACTTATCCGTGCACTCTCAGATGCTGATGTTTTCATAAGTTTCACCTCTCCCCCAGCTGATTTAGTAAACATTCCCATAGTTGTAGGTCAAAGGAAACGTATAGTGCTTGGCACCACAGGTTTTACTTCCGAGCAAAACCGTGTAATCATTGATGCAATGAATGGTAAAGTCCCAGTAGTATTCTCTCCCAATTACAGTGTAGGCGTAAATATTTTCTTCAAACTCATAGATACTCTCAAGGCTTTTCCCCAAAACTATGACTTTAGCATAAATGAAATTCACCACACAGGAAAGAAAGATGCTCCCAGTGGAACCGCTATGCAGCTTGGAGAAATCGTTTCAAATATGCGAAATTACACAAAAACCGTTACTGGACGAGAAGGAATGAGTTCAAGACAGCCCGATGAAATGGAAATAACTTCGCTACGTGCTGGAGGCGTTTCTGGTATTCATAATCTGACAATTGCGGGTCCACATGAAATGTTACGAATTGAACACACTGCATTTTCTCGTTGCGCCCTTGCACAGGGTGTAATTTATGCGGCTGAATGGTTAAACAAGCAAGATACGCCTAAAATATACAATATGGCTGATGTTTTGGGTTTAACTTAGCGAGTTTTTTGCCCGCTAACTTTTTTATCAAGATAATATACAAAGTGTAAAGGAAGAATTAACATGTCTATGAAGCGTAAAGTAGCCATTTTAGGCGCAACTGGAGCCGTTGGTCAACGGTTTATACAATTATTACAGGGTCATCCTTGGTTCCAAATAACTGTGCTTGCTGCATCTGAGCGGTCAGCAGGTAAAAAATATAAAGATGCGTGTCCTTGGCTTATGGAAACTGAGTTGCCTAAAGAAATTGCTGAAATGCCTATTGTAAATGCTGATGTATCCTCTGTAGAGCAGGTAGGAGAGGTGGATTTAGTGTTTTCTTCTCTTCCAGGTGATCTAGCCGGTTCAGTGGAGACACAATTTGGGGCGCTCTATCCTGTTTTTAGTAAAACCAGTGCTCATCGTATGGATAAGGATGTTCCTTTACTAATTCCTGAAGTTAACCCTGATCATGCAGAAATGGTTAAAATTCAACAGAAATTACGTGGTTGGAAAGGTTTTATTGCAACAGATCCTAACTGTAGCACAATTCAGCTTGCAATTACGCTAAAGCCTCTTATGCAGTTTGGTTTAAAGCAAGTTATGGTCTCTACTATGCAGGCGTTAAGTGGTGCTGGGTATCCGGGTGTTTCTTCTCTAGATATTATTGATAATGTTGTTCCATTTATTTCGGGGGAAGAAGAAAAAATGGAAGCTGAAGCTCTAAAAATTTTAGGTAAATACTCTTGTGGTAGTGTGCAGAATGCAGATTTTCAGCTTAGTGCAAGTTGTAATCGTGTTAATGTTAAAGATGGTCACTTGGAGTCTGTTTTTATAAAGCTTGAGCAGGATCCAACTTTGGATGAAATTGAGGAGGCTTTTGTAAAGTTTGAGGGTGAGCCTCAAAGACTTAAGTTGCCCAGTGCTCCTGTTAATCCGATTGTTGTGCGGCATGAAAAGAATCGTCCTCAACCCAGATTTGATCGTGATGCGGGTTGTGGTATGAGTGTTGTTGTTGGTAGGATACGTAAGGATCCTATTATGTCTTTTAAGTACATGTGTTTGGGTCATAACACGGTTAGGGGTGCTGCAGGTGGTGGTATTTTAAGTGCTGAGCTCTATGTTTCTAAGGGCTTAGCCTAATAATATCTCCTTTATGAATAGATATTGTTTGGTGTGAGTGATGGTTAAACGTAAACTTTGTGAACCTTTGGAGAACCGTAAAGGTAGTTTGTACTTTGATGGTTTTTCTGTTGAGGAGTTAGCTCAAAGGTATGATACTCCTCTTTATGTGTTAAGTGAGAAGAGGATTCGTGAAAATTATAATCGCTTATATGATGTTATAGTGAGTAAGTATAAGGATTTACGTATTTATTATGCCTGTAAGGCTAATTCTAACATAACTGTGTTAAAGGTTCTTCAAGCAGAGGGTGCATACCTTGACGCTGTTAGTCCTGGTGAGGTTTTTTTGGCGTTAAGTAGTGGTTTTGTTCCTGATCATATTCTTTTCACGGGAACTAGTGTCAGAAATGATGAGCTTAAATTTCTTGTTGATGCAGGTATTACAGTAAATATTGATAGTCAAAGTGAACTTGAGCGTCTGCTCAAAATTGCTGTGCCTCCAACGATTTCTATACGTGTTAACCCTGAAATTGGTGATGGTCATCATGATCACTGTATTACTGCTGGTCCACAAGTAAAATTTGGGCTATGTGAAGAAGATGTTCTAAAGGCGTATGCGGTTGCAAAGAAGGCGCGTGTTGAACGGTTTGGCATTCATATGCATATTGGTTCTGGTATTTTAAATATTGACTCATATGTTCAAGCTGTAAAGAAGCTCTTAGCTATTGCAAAGCGTGTTCATGACGAGTTAGATATAACTTTTGATTTTATTGATTTAGGTGGTGGTTTAGGTGTTCCTTATCATCCAGATGATGACGTTTTTGATTTGCCTAATTTTGTTTCTAGAATTGTCTCATTATTTAAGGCTAAAGTGAAGGAATACAAGTTAGGTAAACCATTTTTATGCATAGAACCCGGTAGATATCTTGTCTGCGATGCCAGTATCCTATTAACTGCTGTCAACACAGTAAAGATTACTCCTCATCGTAACTTTATAGGTGTAGACTCTGGCTTTAACACGTTGATACGTCCCGCCATGTATGGCTCATATCATCACATCTTGATAGCAAATAAACTAAATTCACAAAACGAGGTAACCTTTGATATTGTCGGACCACTCTGTGAGTCAGGTGATATTTTAGCTAAAGACCGTGAATTGCCGCAGATAGTTGAAGGCGATATTTTAGCAATCCTTAACGCAGGTGCTTATGGCTTTAGCATGAGCTCTCAGTACAATTCGCGCCCACGCGCAGCAGAAATTATGATACGCCAAGGAAAACCTGTATTAGTCAGAGAGCGAGAACAATTCCAAGATTTACTAACAAGACAACAGGTAACACAGCAGGGTGAATAGATGCAGTTTTGGAAAATGCATGGATTAGGAAACGATTACATAGTAATTGACAATAGAGACGAAAAGTTAAACAACCAAAAAGCCTCAGATTTAGCAAAAAAACTCTGCACACGACGATTCTCCATTGGTGCCGATGGACTATTACTTGTTTGCAACTCACAAATAGCTGACGTGAAAATGCGCATATTCAACCTTGACGGCAGCGAAGCTGAAATGTGCGGCAACGGCATAAGATGCTTTAGCAAGTATTGCTATGAAACTAGCGTTGTTAAAAAAACTATATTTACTGTTGAAACTCTATCAGGCATAAAGAACATATGGCTAAATCTTAATGATGCCAATCAGGTTGACTCAGTTAAAGTTGATATGGGTGCACCTAATTGGAAACGCGCCTCTCTACCTATGACAGGCAACGGTGAGGATACATGCATAAACTGTGACTTAACAGTTGGAGAGAAAACTTTTAGCGTAACCTGCCTCTCTATGGGCAATCCTCACTGCGTATTATTCGTCGAAAACGTTGACAAAACTCATATCGATAGCATTGGACCATTTATAGAAAATCATGAAGCATTTCCCAAGCGCACTAATGTTATTTTTACACAAGTCATAGGAAAAGATGAGCTTAAAGTACGCGTTTGGGAACGCGGCTGCGGGGAAACCCTTGCCTGCGGTACTGGAACATGTGCTGCTGTTGCCGCCGCAAATAAACTAGGTAAAGTTAACAGTAAAGTTACTGCTCACCTATTAGGCGGCGATTTGCATGTTGAGGTTGATACTGGCATATTTTTGACTGGAAACGCCGAAAAAGTTTGTCAAGGAATATTATTTGGAGAAAATTAGAATGAATTTTGAATATGCTGAAAGAATTAAACGATTACCTCCATACTTGTTTGCTGAAATGGAAAAAATTCAAAAAGAAAAGAAAGATCAAGGCATTGATCTAATCTCGCTAAGCATAGGTGATCCTGATTTACCCCCACCCGATTTTGTAATAGACGCACTTACAAAAGAAATATCTAACTTGAAAAATCACAATTACTCCTTTAGCCAAGGCGAACCCATTTTCCGAGAAGCAGTATCTACCTGGTACAAAAACCGCTTCAACGTAGATATAGAACATGATCAAGTAATCGCGCTCTTAGGCTCTAAAGAGGGGCTCGCAAACATTGCCCGCGCATTTGTCAACCCCGGCGATAAAATACTTGTACCTGACCCCGCATACCCCGTATACGCTAACGGAAGCGCCATACTCTGCGACGGCACCGCCATACCCATGCCACTTCTCGAAGACAACAATTTCCAACCCGACCTAGACACAATTAACCCAGGCAATATACGCATAATGTATCTAAACTACCCAAACAACCCCACCGCCGCAACCATTGACAAAAACTTTTTAAAACAAGCAGTAGACTTTGCCAAAGACAACAAAATAATCCTCTGCTATGACAACGCCTACTCCGAAATCACATACGACAACTACCGCGCCCCTAGCATACTCGAAATCCCTGGAGCCGACGAAGTAGCAATAGAATTCAACTCCCTATCAAAAACCTTCAACATGACAGGCGACCGCATAGCTTTCGCTGCCGGCAACAAACAACTCATCGCAGGACTAACAAAAATCAAATCCCAAATAGACTCCGGACCACCAGTTTACACCCAAAAAGCCGCCGCCACAGCCCTAAGTATCTACAAAAACCGTGACCTGCCAGAATTTTTACGCAAAAACAACCAAACCCTCCAAGAACGCCGCGACCTGCTCATAAATACACTAACAAAAATCGGCTACCCCTGTAAAACTCCCAAAGCAACATTCTACGTATGGGTCAACTGCAAAGAAGACTCAATGAAATTCGCATCTAAACTACTTGACATAGGCATTGCTGTAACCCCCGGCATAGGCTTTGGCAAACACGGAAAAGGATACATACGCATAACATTCACACAACCTAAAGAACGCATACAAGAAGCCTGTAACCGCCTCACACAGGCTTTCTAATTTATACACGAAATATTATCCAGTATATTTTTTGCAGAAAGCTTTTGTTTGTCACGTTGTGAGGCAATCTTGAGCTTCTAAACCTATTTTTTAGCTGTTTATTCAAATTGTTGTACACTTTGAGGTTCAGAACTGTTGTCATGTTTTAAGTGGGCATAAAATATGATGCAGAATGATAACCAAAACATGCCAAGTAAACATCCGCCTATTACATCACTTAACCAGTGGACATTAAGATAAATTCGGTCAATACTTACAAATGTAACTATTAAACTAAAAATGGTTGTAAGTACCATTTTTGTTTGTTGTCTGTTGCCCCATTTTAGCCAGGCGTAATAAGTTAATAGGCCAATTAAAATGATTGCACCAGCGCAGTGTCCGCTTGGGTATGCAAAGCTTTCGTTATGTAGTACTTGGTTTTCGGGTCTGGCTACTTGTGTAATCGTTTTTGTAGCTGCTACAAGTAAAGCGTTTCCGCCTGTAGCTGCTATGAGTAGTAAGCTTTGGATTTTACGACCTTTTATAAGAAGGAAGCCTGCTATTACTATTGTAGCTGCTACTATTGTGATAGTGTCAAAGGCGTAATGTATGCCTTTAGCTAACAGCGTTGCTGTATCTGTGTGAATAGTTGCTGCCCAAAGATTAACTGTATTATCTATTGATTGAAAGCTTGTTTTAAAGATTGTAAATAGTATAAATGCTACAAGTAAGGCAGTGCATACTACTGTTTTTTTATTCTGCTCTTGCTGTAGCATGCTTGTTTTCAATTATCTCGCCTTCAATTAAATGTAGTTAATTAACCTAAAGTGGTTAAATTGTAAAAAATGTTGTTGTTATTGTTTGATGGACTGTTTTTACCCTATGCGTTTGATTATGTGGTATCCAAATTCTGTTTTGACTGGATCAGAAATTTGACCTTTTTCAAGTTGAAATGCTGCTACTTCAAAGGGTTTTACCATTTGTCCTCTTCCAAAAGTGCCAAGATCTCCGCCTTTTTTACCTGAAGGGCACAGAGATGCTTGTTTGGCTATTTCAGAAAAGTTTTCTCCTCTGTCTATGCGTGCTTTCAACGCTTGAGCTTCTGTTAAGGTTTTTACCAAGATATGGGCACAATGTGCTTTGGTTGACATAAATAGTGTTTAGCTACCTGTTTACATATAACTTTTTCTCTAACCATGCCTTTAATCATCAAAAATTATTTCACTATTTCTACTTCTGGTATCTAAACTAAATTAGTGTGTCAGCATCTTGAAGCTTGATATTTCTTAGGTTGTGGAGTCAGCGTAGGTAGTTTGAGTATTTACACAGGATATGTTTGTTGGGTGCAATAATTTTAAATTGTTCTAAAGCTTAATGCTGACTTATGCATGAGTGGGCTTTAGCTGAGGCTATTTTAACAACGGCGGCGCAGATTGCTGAGGTGGAACAGTTACGGGAGGTTACTTGTGTGACGGTTCGCTTAGGTGAGCTTCAAGATGCTGAGTTAGGTATTCTAAAGTTTGCGTTAAATGAGATGAAGTCTGATTTGTTTAAGAATGCTAAATTTCGTTTCCTTAGGGCTAAAACTGAGCTTTCTTGTCGTGCTTGTGGGAATCATTGGCGATTTAAAAAAGAAAAACTCGATCCTGTAACTGTTGAGGCTATACATTTTGTGCCTGAGGCGGCTCATACTTTTATTAAATGCCCCAAATGTGGTAGTCCAGATTTTGAGATATCAAGTGGGCGAGGTATTTGGTTTGATAGCATACAGGGAGTTAAATAGTTAGATGATGATTGACCCGCGGGTTAACGTTATAGCTAAGCGGCTTGTAAATGTAAAACGTGTTATTGCTGTTTCCAGCGGTAAGGGCGGTGTTGGAAAAAGTCTAGTTGCCTCCACGTTAGCTTTGGTTCTTAAAAATGAAGGCTACCGGGTTGGCCTGTTCGATTTAGACTTTACAAGCCCCTCTACACATATTATTTTAAATGTGCCCCTTGTGGCTCCCAAGGAAGATAAAGGTCTAGTTCCCTCTTTAGCCTGCGGGATTAGCTATATGTCTCTTGTCTACTTCATAGGTGAAAACCCTGCGCCTCTACGCGGTATAGATGTTTCTAATGTGTTAATTGAACTCTTAGCAATTACCCAATGGGGCAACTTGGACTTTTTAATTATCGATATGCCCCCTGGAATTGGTGATATCCTACTTGACCTATTACGATTCATCAATAGAGCTGAATTTCTAATAGTTACCACCGGTTCTCTTTTAGCCTTCGAAACAGTAAAAAAACAAGTAGTCATGCTATGCGAATTAAAAACACCAATTATAGGCATAATGGAAAACATGCAACAAACCCCAAACATCTGTTGCAGCATAGAAGATAAAACAAAAAAACTTGGCTTACCCTTTCTTGGAAAAATCGTTTTCGACCCAAATGTTGAATCCGCCATTGGCGATGAAAATAAACTACTTAATACAAGCATTGGTCAAACCCTAAAACATGTAGTAAAAAATTTTTGACGAGATGAGATACTTGGAGCAAATTAAGGCTGTAATTTTTGATTACATAGGTACACTTGTTAACTGCGCAGACTATAATTTAGACACTTCAAAACTGAATCTCTACTTAGCACTTGTAAATGAAGGCTTCCAAATGCCTGTCTCTAAATTTTTAGAGGCATACAGTAGGGCACATGAAAAATACCGCATAGTACGCTATGGTGAACTGCGCGAAGTGACAAACGCTATATGGGTAACTGAAGCTCTAAACGAGCTAGGATATAACAACATAAAATCCGATGATGACTGTATTAAGACGGCATTAAACGTTTTTTTCAAAGACTTCATAGACGCCCTCAAACTACGCGTTGGAGCAGTAAAACTCTTCAAACAAATATCAAATAAAAAAATTGGTTTACTCTCAAACTTTACCTACGCCCCCGTTGTACACTTCAGCCTAAACCAACTAGACATAAGCAAATATTTCAACACTATACTAACCTCTGATGAGAACGGCTGGCGCAAACCCTCCCCCCATATATTTAACGACATTTTACAACGACTACATGTAACACCTGACGAAGTAATTTATGTAGGCGATAGTCCCGTTGAAGATATTAAAGGAGCAAAAACCGCCGGCTTTACAACAATCTTTGTCAGATCACAATTTTACTCAATAAAAAATTTAACAAACCACAATATAGCCGCTGATTTTACCGCCAAAAACCTACAAGAAGTATCTAAAATCTTCAACCAAATAATCAAGTAGCCCAAATTATAGTTTTGGAAAAAATTTTATATAACCTCCTGCAGTCCTTGAGTTATGGCTCCTAAATATAATCGTAAAAAACAGACCCATCATAAACCTAATACAGGTAAGGGCAGCTCAAAAAAATCGTTATACATTATTATCGCCGCTTTAGCTATAGCTTCAATTCTTATAGTCGCCTACTTTGCAGGCGCATTCAACTCAACTAGCCCTTCTGGTCCACAAACAAGTCCAACACTTACAACTACATCCACAGCGGTTCCTAATCAAACTCCTGCAACTAGCAACACCAAAGTTTTACTACAAACAAGCATGGGCAACATAACTATTCAATTGTTTGACGATAAACCCATAACTACGCAAAACTTTCTAAATCTAGTAGCAGCAGGAAAATATGACGGCACAGTATTCCACCGAATAATGAAAAGTTTCATGATACAAGGCGGCGCAATAAACGAAAACTTGCCGACTATAAAAGACGAAATTGGCTCAAACAACCATAATTATCAATACACAATTGCCATGGCAAAAACTAAGGCTCCTAACTCAGCAGCAAGCGGTTTCTTCATAAACACCGTAGACAACAGCGGAATTATTTATGACGATGGCACTAAATTCGATGATACATATACTGCATTTGGTAAAGTAATTGAAGGCAAAGATACAGTTGACAAAATAGCAAATGTTCCAGTTACTTACTCTCAAGGAGAACTAAGCCAGCCAACACAAACAGTAACACTCATCTCAGCAACATTAATCTCATAAAACAAACACCCAATATCCTTTTTCTTACACTAAAACCAAGTCCGTTCTTACTCTACAAAATGAATCACTAGGTATTTTGAAAAATATTGGTACAGTCGCCGGAATTGACCCGTTTGAATACAGAGCCAAATATTTAGCTAAATATACCCAAAAGTGTAAACCAAGAAAACAGCTCAAATCGCTTTTTTAAACCGTAACTCCCGCTATTTTACGTAATCGATATTTTTATTTTTAGTTTTTCTGCAAGTACCCTTGATGATTTAGGAATTTCGGAGAGCACCCATTTATCACCTATCCTTAACTTAAACACCCTTGAAA
>Ga0268262_10003089_pt1 | contig 18375 bp, 17 predicted proteins | sample TergutNc150P3_FD_190354 | JGI IMG/M metagenome (GOLD analysis project Ga0268262, IMG submission 190354) | Nasutitermes corniger P3 segment gut microbial community from laboratory colony in Florida, USA - Nc150 P3 (SPAdes) (version 2) | ecosystem: Host-associated > Arthropoda: Insects >...
CGAATTGTTGACCCTGTGGCACGCATTGTCCTGTCCGATACCGCCCATTCGCTGTTGAAACGCGGGGATATGTATGACGAGTATAATCTTGATGATGAACGAGTTCGCATCGAAGAACGCCTTCAAAACAGAGGTTATTTCAATTTTTCCAGAAGCAATGTCCGTTACGAAGTCGATACCGCTTTGGGCAACGGCAATGTCCGTTTGTGGGTGGTTATCCAAAATCAACAGCACATGCTCAGCGATTCCACAATGGTGGAAGACAAATTCCGCTGTTACAAAATACGTTCCATTGATATTTTTTGCAACGATTCCAATCTAAATCATGCCCGATACGACACCGTTTTTTACACCGAAATCGTAAACAAAACGGACACCAACCGCTATCGGATTTTCTTTCCCGCTGGAAGTAAATTTTACAAACCCTCCGCATTGGTATCGCCTTTGTTTTTCACGCCAAGCGACGTATATACCAAAAGACGAAGCACTTTCAGTTACGACAGATACGTTGATATGCGGAATTTCGACTATATTAAAATGTCTTACGCCGAAACCCGAAGAAGCAGGGCTAACTCGCAGGAAGACACGGGATATTTGCATTGCAAAGTGGATTTGATAAAGATGAAACGGCAATTTTACGAGTTCGATTTGGGGGCAAAAAACACGGGCGGCATCTACGGGGTGGGCGGAAGTGCTTCGTACGGAAACCGCAATCTGTTCAAAGCGGCTGAAATACTGTCTTTTAGCGTGAAATATACGCAGGAATTGCAGGTGGAGAAGGACGTTTGGCATTTCCGAAATTTTGAAGCAGGTGCAAACGTTTCGATTGAATTTCCCCGCTTTCTCTTTCCGTTGAAACAGCAGAATATTCCCAAAGGTTTTCGTCCAAAAACATTTATGAGCATCGGCGTAAATTACATAAAACATGATTATTACTCCCGATTTCTCACCAGCGTAAACCTCACTTATAACTGGATGAAACGGCTCAATTCGGGGAAATTCATCTATCACACGCTTTCTCCCGTTGATTTCGGTCTGGTAAAAATGTATAACGATTCGATTATCAACAAGATAATTCAACAATATCAATTCAGCAACCGCATCAGAGAAAAATATAAAGACCACTTTATGTTGGGCAGCAAATACGGTTTTACCCTGCAAAGCGGACAACGATATATCATTAAAACACAGTTCAATGCCTACGGAAATCTGCTGTACGGCATCATGCGGGCGTTGGGCAGCAAGACCGAAGAGACCAAAAATCAGTTTGGACAATATACCATTTGGGGCATTCCGTTTGCGAGTTGCCTTTCTGCCGATTTCGATTTTGTGTATAATCTGATACAGCAGAAACAGCAGGCGCTGGTCTATCGTTTGGCTGTGGGCGTGGGCATTCCGACTTTTCATTCTTCGGTGTTGCCTTATGAAAAGAGTTTTTTTCTGGGCGGGTCGAACAGTATGCGGGCATGGCGGTTGCGGGCATTGGGACCGGGTTCATTCGTCGATACCACCATTTTTGAACAGGTTGGCGACCTCAAATTTGAAACCAATCTCGAATATCGAACCACCATTTACAAATATTTTAAATTGGGCGTTTTCACCGATATTGGAAATATTTGGTTGCTTAAAGAAAACAAAGGTTTCCCAAAAGGAGAATTTGCCTTTAACCGTTTTTACAAGGAACTCGCTATGGATGTGGGACTTGGCTTTCGGTTAGATTTATCCTTCCTCATCATTCGGATAGATTACGCCCTGAAAATACATGACCCCGCCAAACAGCAATCTAACGGCTGGCAGACTTTCAATTGGACAGATTATAAGGATTTTAAGGCGGACAGGGCGATTGTGTTTGGGATAGGGTATCCGTTTTAATTATCCCTTTATCCTTTTTCTCCAAAGCACAACAATCAAACCGCCTGTAACACAGAACGATAAAACAACCGCCCAAATCTGTTCCCCGCCATTACCAAACTCTTCATAATTGACACTAATATAACCGATATTGTAAAAAAACGCAGCCACAACCGCAACGGCATTGTTCAGAAAATGAGCAATAATCGGTGTCCACAGCGAACCGCTCCACAGGTAGAGATAACCCAAATAAACACCCAGCAACATGCGGGGGAAAAATCCGAAAAACTGAACATGAAACGCACTGAAAACAACCGCACTCAACCACACGGCAAGGTGTTTGCGGTGAAAACTGTTTTTCAACCACGACAACAGCACGCCTCTAAACAGCAATTCCTCGCAGACGGCAGGCACAACCGCTATCGCTAACAGATTGGCACACAACACCGAAAGACTTGTCCCCGACAGCATTCGCTTGGTTAAAAGTGCCGCTTGGTCTTCATATTCCCGCATCCACTGCTCGACGGCGGACAGAAATTGCGGTAAATGCAAACCCTCGTTCCATTTGATAATCCAGCTCAAAACAGGCATACTCGCACAAAAAACAAGCACGAGCAGCAACACCGTTTTCCATTGCACGCCCTTATTCATTTGCAGATACGCGAAGGGTTTCCGCTGATTGACGATAAAAGCATGCAAAAGTGCCGTAAACCCGAATGCACCAAGCATGATTAACGCATTTGAATATCTTGCAACCGCAGGGTTTTCCATTGACATTGATTTCCAGAACAGTACGGTTGTTCCCAAGGCAATAATACTGAAAATGATTAGATTAACGCCCAATATCAGTAAAAACAGGGCTAATTGATTCCATTTGTTTTTGAATAACATCATTTTTATTAATTTATTAATTACTTATCTTTAATTTTCTTTTTCGCTTCAACCGCTTCGTTTACCAACTGCTTAATATTAAATGTTTTAAAATGTTCCGTAAGGGAAAACAGGGCAATGTATTCAATGTTTTTTTTGTAAGTCATCAAAGGGGCGTAATCTATCTGTTGCAGGTGCAGACCGAGGCTTTTTGCAGTTGCAATCACCCGTTCAACAGCAATGGTTTGCAATTTTTCCGTCTTGACGATGCCATTTTTATCCAGTGCCGAACTATCCAGCTCGAACTGCGGTTTGATGAGGATAAACATTGTGCCGTCCCGTTTCAGAAAAGGCAAAACAGGGGCAAAAATCTGCGTAACGGAAATAAAAGAAACATCGGAAAGAATAATATCCATGAATTTCCCATCCAAATGTTCGGGTTGCAGATTTTTAACATGCAGATTTTCAATGTATTTCAATTTCGGATTTTCCCGCAAACGATTATCCAGCTGATTACTCCCAACATCAATGCCATAGACAAACGCAGCATCGTGTTGCAACGCACAATCGGCGAAACCGCCTGTGGAACAGCCCACGTCCAACACCATTTTATTGGAAAAATCCAGATTGAATTGCTGAATACCCTTTTCCAATTTCAGCCCGCCCTTGCTGACGTAAGGAAGTTGTTCTCCCACGATTTCAATGCTATCCTCCTCCCCTACTCTACATGCGGGTTTGGTTATCTGTCTGGTATTGACGCAGATAATACCACTTTTAACGGCATCTGCCGCTTTCTCTCTGGAGGGAAACAACCCACGCAAAACAAGTACAATATCCAAGCGCTCCTTTTCCATGCTGTTTTTTGAAAGTTTGCATATGAAATGCAAAGATAGCATTTTTAATTGACAATTAAGATAAAAATATTTTTCAAATCTCACGCACTGAAAGGGCAAAAATCAATAGCGTAGGGTATCGCCCTACGATTAGCAAATAACATCCTAATTCGTCATTCCGTAGGGCGATGCCCCACGCTATTGATGCAATAACATTTCCCTTGGCGACGAAAACGTTTATTTTTTCGGTGTTTTGTTCAAATCTATAAAGATACCATTTTTTATTTTAATAAACAACGTTTTTTTCAAAAAAATCATTGTTTCACCTCCAATTTCCCCAACACCCCCATCGCCTCTCTCACACTCCCCACTTTCGGAAAAGTCAGCGACAATTTATTATCCTTTTCCCGCATATACCCCAAATGCGGGTGCATTTGCAGAAACTGCAAAATCTGCGAAAACTGCTCGCTCTGAAAATACAGCGATTGCGGATTGGACAGAAAATACGCCGTCAGCCGCCCCTGCTTCAAAACCAACTTCTCAAAACCGATTTTCTGTGCCTGCCGCCGCAAGACAATGCTTTGCAACAACTCCTCCGCCTGCGGTGGAAATTCGCCGAAACGGTCTGTCAATTTCTGTTTAAATGCGGTCAGTTCCTCGTTGGCGGACAAATCGTTGAGTTCCTTATAAAGTGCGTAACGTTCTGAACTGCTGGCGATATAGTAATCGGGCAACAGTAGTTCAAGGTCTGTCTCTATTACGCAATCGCGGACAAAAGTATGTTTTTCGTTCTGTTGCACCTCTTCCAGCGTGAGATTGTTTTCCCGCAGTTCGATAATCGCCTCGTCCAAGATTTTCTGATACATTTCGTATCCGATGTCGGCAATAAATCCGCTTTGTTCCGCTCCCAAGATATTGCCCGCCCCGCGTATATCCAAATCCCGCATCGCAATATTGAAACCGCTTCCGATGTCGGAAAATTCTTCAATTGCCCGCAGGCGTTTCACCGCAATTTCGGGCAACACGCTCATCGGCGGAGTGAGCAGGTAACAAAAGGCTTTCTTGTTTTTCCGTCCCACCCGACCGCGCAACTGGTGCAGTTCGCTCAAACCGTAATTCTGTGCATCGTTGATAATGATGGTATTAGCGTTGGGAATATCCAACCCAGATTCCACAATGGTGGTGGAAACCAGCACATCGTAATTGCCGTCAATGAAATCCATCATTATTTCCTCCAACTTCGCCCCCTCCATTTGTCCGTGTGCGATGGCAATGCGCTGGTCTGGAAAATGCTTTTGCACCATGCCCGCAATTTCCGCCAGATTGCTGATGCGGTTGTGGACAAAAAATACCTGTCCACCACGGAAAAATTCAGTTTCCATCGCCGTTTTTATCAACTCTTCCGAAAATTGATGCAGTTCTGTCTGTATCGGGTAACGATTGAGTGGCGGCGTACGCATGATGGAAATATCCCGCGCCCCCATGAGTGAAAATTGCAGCGTTCGCGGAATGGGGGTCGCCGTCAGGGTCAGTGTGTCCACATTTACCTTTATCGTGCGCAATTTTTCTTTCGCTCCCACGCCGAATTTCTGTTCTTCGTCTATTACCAAAAGTCCCAAATCTTTGAAAACCACATCTTTACTTAACAAACGGTGCGTGCCGATAATAATATCTATTTTTCCCGTTTTCAAATCTTCCAAAGTCTGGGTTTGTGCTTTGGCGGACTTGAAACGGTTGATGTAATCTACCTTGCAGGGACAGTCAGCCAGACGGTCGCGGAAAGTGTTGTAATGCTGCAACGCCAAAACGGTTGTAGGCACCAAAACGGCAACCTGTTTCCCATCGTAAACCGCCTTGAAAGCGGCACGGACGGCAACCTCCGTTTTTCCAAAACCGACATCACCGCAAATCAGCCTGTCCATGGGGAAATCGGCTTCCATATCATTTTTCACATCTTTCACCGCTTTGGCTTGGTCGGGTGTGTCCTCGTAAACAAAAGAGGCTTCCAGTTCAGATTGCAAATAAGAATCGGGCGAAAAAGCGTAACCTTTCGCTGATTTCCGTTCTGCATAAAGCTGTTCGAGACTGATAACCAATTCTTTAACTCTACTCTTGGTTTTTTCCTTCATTTTTTCCCACGCCTGTCTGCCCAGACGGCTCAAAGTCGGTTCTGCCCCGTCTTTCCCCGAATAACGAGCGATGCGGTGTAGAGAATGAATGCTGATATAGAGCGTGTCTCCGCCTTTGTACAGAATTTTAATACATTCCTGCTGTTTGCCGTTGATGTCTATTTTTTCCAGTCCCGCGTACTGCCCGATGCCGTGGTCGATATGGGTAATGTAATCGCCCTGCTTCAAATCGTACATTTCTTTGAGCAGGACGGACTCGCTGCGTTTAAACCTGTCGTCCACCTTGTAACGATGATAACGGTCAAACAACTGATGGTCAGTGTAAAACGCAATTTTCAAATCTGTATCTTGAAAACCCTCATGCAGCGTATAAACCACATGTTCAATGAGTTCCTTTTCCAATGTGTGAATTTGTTCCTGCGGGAAATTCTTGTATTTTGGATTTTCCCGCAACACGTCCCGCAAAATATTTCGGACGCGGACTGCCTGATTTTCATTGGCAGAACTGAAAATATTGATAATTCCCCTTTCGTAATTTTCAATCCAGTCGTCAATCAGCAATTCAAACTGTTTGTTGTATGCAAATTGCGGTTTTTGGTTAAACGCAATTGTGATTTCATTTTTCAATCCGCTGTTGTGTCCGAATTCAAGGGTGCGTAAATCAAGAAGCGAACGCTTAAAGTCCTTTTCTTCAATGCGTTCCGTATCTTTATTGTTTTCAAAGAGATGTTTTATCGTTTCGCAACAGGCAGAAGCATCGTCCAACCACAAAACAGCATCTTCGGGCAAGGCATCAAAAAAGTTAATCCGCGAATACACAGTCTCTTTCGCCCGCAAATCAGGTGTAATAACCACAGAATCGAGGAGAGATACGGACAACTGCGTTTCAGGGTCGAAAGTACGCAAGGACGCAATGCTATCTGCCGAAAACTCAATGCGGTAAGGCAAATCGTTGGCAAAGGAAAACACATCAATAATTCCCCCGCGAATAGAATACTGCCCGGGCTGGAAAACAAAATCGCTGTATTCAAAATCATTGTCGGACAGAAACTCTATTAAAAAATCAAGCGTAAGTTTCTCCCCCTTTGATATGGTAAACGTTTCTGTTTCAATTATTTTCCGTTCCACAATTTTTTCAGAAACCGCTTCGGGATACGTTATCAACAGCGACACCGAACGTTCATAAATCCGCTGTACCGCTTTGGTACGCAACAAAACATCGAAACTATTCTTTTTGGCAACACCTTTGCAATCGCTCAAAGCGGGGAAAAATACGGTTTTGCGGTCTGCAAACGAAACATCTTCTTCGCCGAGTAACTGTTCCATATCGCTGTAAAAAAATGCAGCCGTTTCCTTGTCGGGCAGGATAAACAGTTGCGGTTGCGTGAAAAATGGCAAACATGCTGTCGGGAACAACGATTTGGCACTTCCGCACAAACCATTTATGCAGAGACGTTTATGCTGTCCCTGCAAAAAATCGTTGAGCGCAACTGCCTGTGGCGACTGGCGGAACAAATTTAATAATGTTTCTGGTGCTTTCATCTTGAATAAAACGCAAAAACCAATGTTTTATTATAAATCGAAAGAACATGCAGAAATATATAGACTGCTTATTACTGTCATATTTTTGTATTGTAATATCCGTTTTGCAAAGATACAAGTTTTTAATTGAATTATATGCAGGAAAATTTTAAAAAAAAATCAAAATGAAAATTCTCTACGCTTATCCTCTTCATTCACAGCAATATAAACATTCACCGTTTCAGGCGGAAGCAAATTCTCCACATTTTCCGCCCATTCGATAAAACAGTAATTTCCGCTGTACAGATATTCGTCAAAACCAATATCTACGGCTTCCTTTTCGCTGTTAATTCTATAAAAATCAAAGTGATAGATGCAATTTCCATTTTCGCAAACATACTCGTTTACAAGCGCAAAAGTAGGACTTGATACTTGATTGGTACTGCCCAACTGTTCCGCAACCGCCTGCATGAAAGTTGTTTTCCCCGCCCCCATTGCACCCCGCAACGCAAAAATGCGTTCGTCTGCGTATTTTTCAAGCAGCGTTCGGGCAATAAACGGCAATTCGTCTATCGTTTTGCAAAGGGGCATTATTTCATTTTTTTGTAAAACAGCGAATACAACGCAACGAATGCGAGTGCCAAAAATCCTAATACGATGTTTCCAAGACCAAAGGGCGTTTTGTGCAACAATGGCGGTAAGAAAACAACGAGGATTTGGGCGATGGCGTAAATGTGAAACCCTATCTTCCGCATCGCCAACATGATAGCCGCACCGCTAACCGAGCAAAGATAAATCAGTGCCGACACCAAGAATACATACCTCGGCGTATTGACAAACATATCAATTGAGGATTGATAAACCTCTGCCGTTCCACCGTTCATGGCTGCTGCCATTTCCAAATAATCGGGAATTTCGTGGTACAGAACGAAAGAAAAGAATTGGGACAGAAACATAAATCCGCTTCCCAAAAAAGTTAAAATACACAATGCAATCAGTCCGCTGGGACGTTTTGCTTCATTGTTGAAATCTGTTACTGTTTGATAATCTGTGTTTTCCATATATTTAATTATTTATATTATTCTGTTTTTTTTACTTTTCCAATCGGGCGAACGGTAAATTCAAGCGATGCGGCTTTGTAAAGGTCGTAATACTGCGTGCGATTTTGGATAAAAATGGAGTATGTACCCACTTGGGAAAATTCTTTTTCAGTGTAAATCACTAATTTTGTGGTCCAGACATCGCCATAGGCATTTCCCAGATATTTCCCATCGTTTTTCACAACCATCGTTCGATTGAGGATATTTTCCTGTCCGTCTGGTGCGGTGATTACGATTTCCAAAGGCACTTCGTCCAATTCAAAACCGTCAAAAACACCCAGATTAACAGCCACTTCGTAAGTTTTGTCAATATTGGTGATTTCAAATTTTGCGTCCAATACGGAAAATCTGTTCCAAGTGTTATCAGGGAAAAATATTTTCACGTCTGTTTTTGTTGTTCGATTAAAACAGCCTGAAAACAAGACTGTAACAGACACCACCACCACCCATTTCCAACTTCTATTTTGCTTCATAAAATACTGTTATTTATAAAATTCTGCTTTATTTATACTGTTTTGCAAAGATACAATTTTTTTTAATAATAGGTAATTTTCCGATTGGCAATGGCATGCGTATTGTCGGTATGGTTAAACTCCCACCAGCGTACCCAGTTGCCTTTATCATCGTAATAGTAACGTTTCGTGATAGTTGGCGTTTGGGCGTTTTGCACGTAGATATGCCGTAGGGTGTTCAAACCTTTTTTATCGTATTGATAATCAATACGCATGGGCGGTATCTTCTCTGCAATATCAAAATTGTAGGTAGAAATCAACTGCCCTTTTTTATTGTAAGTATATGTTGCTGAGGATGTTACTTTTCCTTTCGAATTTTTCGTCTCTTCCGAAACAATCCTGTTGTGTGCATCATATTTGACCGTGTATATCCACACAAAAGCATCTTTTCCGTCATAATGCACCTTGCTAATCAGGCGGTTATGTTCATCATAGAGATAAATTTCCCGAAACAAGTCATCTTCTTTCACAAATGTTGTCTTAACGTTCTTTTTTTCAATCAGATTGTTGCGTTCGTCATACTTGTACAACACCTCTTTAATCATCATAGACAGCGTGTTAGGCGATTTTTCGGCAACCAAATTTCCCAAACTGTCATATTCGTACAACAGCCTGTCTTTCAACTCTTCTTTGGCAGAATAGACAAGAATTTCCTTTTTTCTACCCTGCTGGTCGTAGGAATAAGTGGTTTTTCCGCCAAAGGCAATGCCTTGTAAAACATACATTTCCAACGTTTTTCTGTTATTGCTATCATATTGATAAACATAACTTTCCTGTGGTTTTTCGGTTGCAAGATTGTAATAATTCCGAACAATTTCATTGCCGTTTTTGTCATATTCTATCAAAGTGTGGGCAACGGTTTGTTTTTTCTTGAAAAAAGTTACCACATCGTTTTTAACTTCAAGGTCATACGCCTTATATAAGTAAATATCAAGCGATTTCACATTTTTTAAATTATCCGTTGGCTCGCTTATCTGGGCAAACAAGGGCGTATGCCAAAGCAAACACAACACAAAAACACCTCTTATCCAAAATTTAAAACCTAAAACCTCAATTCTGCTCATAACTTTCTGTTTTATAATACGTTAGCCAATTGTTCCTTTATTTTTTCCAATTCATCTTTCATCTGCACAACTAATTTTTGTATTTCTGCATCGTAAGCCTTTGAGCCTAAAGTATTTATCTCTCTGCCTATTTCCTGTGAAATAAACGTCAATTTTTTCCCGTTTGGCGACTCTTCCTTTATCGTTTCAACAAAATATTGGCAATGCTTTTTCAACCGAACTTTTTCCTCCGTGAAATCCATGCGTTCCATGTAGTACAGAATTTCCTGTTCCATGCGGTTTTTGTCAAAATTTTCACTCCATTCGTTCAACTGTTTTTGTATGCGGTTGCGGACGGCATCAATTCTATTTTGCTCTATATCAGTTACTTTATCCAAATATTGTTCAATCAAATCAATCCGCAACAAGAAATCTTTTTCCAACATGTTGCCCTCTTCGGTACGGCTTTTGTTCACCTGCAAACAGGCTTTTTCAATCATTTCCTGCATTTTTTCCCACAACGGCTCGCTGATGATGCTCTTCGAGGCAGCAAAAACATCGGGGACGGTGAAAACCAAACTCAAACACTCTCTGTCTGAAAGACTTAAACCAAGTTCCTGATTTAGAGACTGCATTTCCCCAAAAAAAGCACGAACTTTCTGTTTATCAATAATATTATCAACGCCCGTTTGCAGATTTTCAGCCGTAATCGTGATTTCAATTTTCCCGCGTTCCAGATGCTTGGACACCAAAAAACGGACATCTGCTTCTTTGTCCTTGCAAAAAGAGGGCATTTTTTGGTTAAGGTCGAAACCCTTTGAGTTTATGCTCTTTACATCTGCCGTGAACGTTCCCTCGCTGGAAGCGTAACTGCTGTTGCCGAAACCTGTCATTGATTTTATCATATTCCCGATATTTTTATTTGAAATACAAAGATAGCATTTTTAATTGAGAATTGAAAATTATTTTTCCCACTTTTTTTCTTTTTATTTCAAATAAAAATTGTATCTTTGCAAAAAAGATAAAATATGGCACAAAAAGATTTTACCAACAAACTGATACTTGGCGATAACCTCGCTGTTCTGCAATCGATACCAGATAAATCCGTTGATTTGATTTATCTTGACCCGCCGTTTTTCAGCAATCGAACTTACGAGGTTATTTGGGGTGATGACGGTGAAAAACGCAGTTTTGAAGACCGTTTTGCAGGCGGAATAGACCATTATATAAGTTGGTTAAAAATCCGTGTGCGGCAAATGCACCGCATTTTGAAAGATACAGGCAGTATTTTTCTGCATTGCGACTGGCACGCTAATGCGGAAATTAAGATTGATATTTTGAATAAAATATTTGGGCGGAATAATTTAGTCAATGAAATTATTTGGTGTTACAAAAAATGGGCAGCAAGTAAAAATCAGTTATGTAAAAATCATGATACCATTTTTTGGTACTCCAAAGGTAAAAATTATATCTATAACCAACTTTATGGAGAACGAGCAGAATCAACATTAAAAAGATTTGGAAATAAACGAATCATATCCGGTGCAAAAGACGAAAGTGGTAAACGAATACCGTCCTTGACGGCAGATGAAAATTCTGTTGGCGTTAAATTGGGCGATTGGTGGAAAATTCCAATAATTGCTCCATCAGGACACGAGCGCATCGGCTACCCAACACAAAAGCCCGAAGAACTTTTACAAAGAATTATAGAATGTGCCACAAACGAGGGCGATGTTGTGCTTGACCCTTTTGTTGGCGGTGGAACAACGATTGCCGTAGCCGACAGATTGAACCGCAAATGGATTGGAATAGACCAATCGGTGATGGCAATTAAAGTTTCTGATTTACGATTGAAAAAACGACAAAACGAATTGTTTTTCAATGCCTATGAGGTTATTTTGCCAACATTCGACCTAAAAAAACTCCAAGCCACAGACGGAAAAGATTTTGAAATATGGATTGTAGATAAATTTGGTGGTATTCCAAACGAAAAAGGCGGAAAGGATTTGGGTATTGACGGACATACGCAATACGGAACTCCTATTCAAGTAAAAAAATGGAAAAAACCTGTTGGACGCGATACGCTTGACGCTTTTTTGACCGCTATCGAAAGAGATGATAAAACGCTGTTTGCAAAAAACAAAAAAGAAGGACAGATTTGTGGATTTATTATCGGTTTCGATTTCTCAAAAGACATCATAAATGCTGTCGCTCAACTGAAAAACAAGGAAAATATCATTATTGAGTTGAAATATATCAAAGATATAATTCCTTATGATAATCCGCCAACAGTTACTTTGACAGCCGAAGAAATGGAAGATTTGAAATATAAATTTGAGGCAAATGCTGAAAGTGAAACGGGTATTGATTTCTTTTCATGGGATTTATCGCACAACGAAAAAGAGTTTACCGCCGATGTAGTAATGGACAAGAAAGGCGTACAGGAAAAGAAATTTACGGAGGGCGAACATCATATTGCAGTGCAAGCCGTAGATAAAAAAGGGTTAAGCGGTACAGATAAAGTGAAAATTAACGTGAAACGAAAAAAAGAAAATAAACAGGAATAAAAACGACAGATAACGGGAGGTTTGGCGCAAGCGGGGCAGTGGTTCCCCCGAAAGTTTGTGCAACTTTGGAAGTTTTGCGCCCGTCCGAACGGTAGTGGAAGCCCCGCCTGCGCCAAGCCGCTGGGACGTTGCATGTTGTTTCGGCATGAGTAAGATTGCTGTGAATAGTACGATTGTGCAACAATAAAATTATAATTCTTACGTTTTAAACACGAAATTATAATTTTGTAGAAATATGGCAAAGATTGAAGAAAAAGACAGAGAAAATGAAAATTTAAAAAACGAACAGAAAAAATTAAACAGTATAGACGGATATTTCAAAAAAGTAGTGCTAATCTCTACGTTGCTGTTTTTCGTTTGCACCGCATTTGCACAAAAAAACAGCGAAAAAACAGGTTCGCTTCTGTGGAAAATTTCTGGCAACGGATTGACGCAACCCTCTTATATTTTCGGCACACATCATCTTTTTCCCATTAGTTTTTTGGATAGCGTGGCGGGACTGAAACAGGCTTTTTCCGCTTGTAAACAGGTGGTTGGCGAGTTGGCGATGCAGGATATGCTTGCCTTATCAAACGAAGTGCAAGTCGCAGGCATGATGCCGCAGGATACCACTTGGCAAATGCTTCTCTCTGAGGCAGATTACCGTTTTGTTGATGAAAAACTGACCGCAGTTTTTGGCACGGGTTTGCAAACTTTCGGCATGTTCAAACCTGCGATGGTCAGCATGTCGTACGTTGTTGCTTTTTATCAGAGCATGTTTCCGCAAACGGACGATGCAACACCGCCAGATATTTGGTTTCAGCAGGAGGCGGTGAAAAAAGAAATGCCCGTTGTCGGATTGGAAACTGTTCAGGAACAGATATTTGCCATTTTTGGTTTTGCCTCTTTGAAACGTCAAGCCGCCGATTTTGTTTGCGCTTTGAAAAATACAGATTATACGTTGCGGACACTTGTAAAATTGAATAATTTGTACCGTTCCGCCGATTTAAACGGTGTTGCGAAGATGTTTAAAGAAAAATCTCCTTGTCCCAGCAATGGTGAACAGGAAAAAGTAATCAATACGGCTCGCAACAAACAGTGGTTGAAGAAGTTGCCTGCAATAATGAAGGAAAAGCCAAGTTTTATTGCAGTCGGCATGATGCATCTTGCGGGCAAAGACGGTCTGTTGCATGGATTAGAACAGGCGGGCTATACCGTTGAGGCTGTGGTTACTGAATGATTTTAAATTTTCACCAACATATTACATTAACATATTATGCGGATAGTTTTTATGGGAACTCCCGAGTTCGCTTCGGGAATTTTAGAGGCGGTTATCGCTGAAAATCACCACGAAATAGTGGGCGTTGTTACCGCTGTTGATAAACCTGCGGGCAGAGGCATGAAAATGCAATCGTCTGCGGTGAAACTTTGTGCGGAAAAACACCAACTTCCTGTGTTTCAACCCGAAAAATTGCGGGACGAAACTTTTATTGAAAATCTTCGCGACTTGAAAGCCGATATTTTTGTGGTGGTGGCATTCCGCATGTTGCCCAAATTGGTGTGGGAAATTCCGCCAAAAGGCACGATAAATCTCCATGCCTCCCTCCTGCCGCAATACCGCGGGGCTGCTCCCATCAATTGGGCGATTATCAAGGGGGAAACCAAAACGGGCGTTACCACTTTTTTCATCAATGAACAGATTGACGAGGGCAATCTGATTATGGCACAGGAAGTTCCGATTTTAAACGAAGACGATGCGGGTTCTCTGCACGATAAATTGCTTGCTGTTGGGAAAACGGTTGTGCTGAAAACTTTACATCAGATTGAAAATAACACTTTTACCGAAACAAAACAGGTTTTCCCTGCCGACCAGCCTTTGAAAACCGCTCCCAAACTTTCCAAAGAGGATTGCCTTATCGATTGGGACAAATCCGCTGAAGAAATTGCCAATTTTATCCGCGGACTGTCACCTTCGCTGGGGGGATTTTCCAGATACAAAAATGCGGACGGAAATGAGCTAATTTTAAAAATTTTTTCTGTCGATTTTGTGAACGAGAGACACAATTTTAGACACGGATTTGTGCTTACAGACAACAAAAGTTTCATGCGGATAAATTGCAAGAATGGCTACGTTTTCGTCAAAATGGTGCAACTTTTTGGCAAAAAAAGAATGCCCATTTCCGAATTTTTGCTCGGTAATAAACAATTTAATGAACTTTTGCTGTATTAAAATGCTTTATTCTGTTGATTTTTAGAACGATGAAAATTTTTCTAAAAGTTATAAAAAAAAACAAAAAAAATGCCGAAAATCCAATTTTTTTTTGTAACTTTGCATTTGAAATTTTAAATTAAAGTTATTATGAACAAATCGGAATTGATTGACGAAATGTCAAGATGCGCAGGCTTTACAAAAGTTGACGCGAAGAAAGCAGTAGATGCGTTTGTGGAAGTTACAACGAACGCTTTAAAAAAAGAGCAAAATCTGGTTATTCCAGGATTTGTAAACCTGAAAGTGATACACCGTCCTGCAATGGATAGAAGAAACGTTCGCACGGGTGCAACAGTGAAAGCACCTGCGAAAAACGTGGTGAAAATTAAAGCAGGTAAAACCTTGTTGGATGCTATGAACTAAGCATCTGTAATTAGTTGCAAAAGAGACTGCTTGATGTTTAAGTAGTCTCTTTTTATTTTTTGAAGATGGAATTAAGAGAGAAAAGGGAACTTATTGAGTATCTGCGGGCTTTTGCCACCGAAGAGCGTTACCGCAGGATAGCGGAGATTGCGGCTTTGCGGACGCGGCATTTTTGCGTTGTGGTTGAAAATCTGTATCAGTCGCACAATATCAGTGCCATTTTGCGGACGGTGGAATGTCTGGGCGTGCAGGAAGTACATATTATTGAAAATAATTTTCAGTATGAAATCAGTCAGCAGGTGGCGTTGGGGGCGAATAAATGGTTGTCGGTATATCAACATAATCAATTGGAAAATAACACCTTGCAATGTTTGGAAATGGTGAAAAAACAGGGTTATAAAATCATTGCAACCCTGCCAAGTGAAAATGATTGTCTGTTGGATGAATTGCCCATTGAGGAAAAAACGGCTTTCGTCTTCGGAACGGAACTGGACGGATTGACACAAGATGCAATCGCCATGGCAGACGGTTTTGTGAAAATACCCATGTATGGATTTACAGAAAGTTACAATGTCTCCGTATCGGTCGCCCTAACCATGATGAATGTGTGCGGACGTTTGCGGAAATCGGAAATCAATTGGCGTCTGTCCGAAGAGGAACAAACCGATTTGGAATTGCAATGGCTTAAAAAATCTATTAAGGATATTGACAGGATTATTGAACGGTATTTGAATTGAAAATTGTTTTTTCTTTTGCCGTCATTCCCGCGAAGGCGGGAATCTCTTTGTCTGAACCTTGATTTTCTTGATTGAAGGATTGCCAAGATTAGAAAAGGAAATCATGCTCATCTTTTAATCAAGAAAATCAAGGTTCGGACAAATTTAAAAAGCCCTGTTAAATTTTGAAACTTAACAAGACTACCAACAACTAACATTTTTTTGTATTAATCATAACGACCATAACTATAGGAGATATGAGAAAAATAGAACGAACCCTTAACAACAATCGTATCTGTAAGGTCATAACGAGGAGACCCCATTATAGCCTCAAAAGTGCCTCTTATTCCCATGTTTTCAACATCTTTGGTGTTTTCTTTCTTTATGTCCACAAAGCCAGAAATAGCCCAATAAGTTTTCCCCTTATAAGTCAAATAAAAAGGCTCTACTTCATCAAGGTTTTGCAGGTCAAAATGACTTTTTTTTCCAGCTCTATCATCATGTATAACAAAACCATAAGATTGCGTTGCCTCTCTATTGGTTTTTTGCCACTGATACCTCCCTGCACCATAGTACGATAAGTAACCCAACTAAGCGTGTCTGCATAAAAGGATTCTGCATAACCAATTCCGCCACCGTTAACCGTAATAGTTTCCCCATTTACAGTATAAGAAAAGGTTGCAACATACTTCTCTTTTTTGCAAGAAGCAAAAACAAGCAACAAACACACATAAAAAACAATTTCCCTAATCATAATTAATCCAATTTGAAAAATATTAATCCGTAACAAAATGCACATCTCTGCACACCGTTTTACAAAGATATACAAAAAAGAATGATACAAGAACAAAAAATAATTGTCAATTCTCAATTGTCCATTGTCAATTAAAAATGCTATCTTTGCATTTAATTTAATCCGATTTCACTTGTATAATTTTTCTCAAACAGATGTAGTGCAAATTGCCCGCGACATGTTGGGTATGGAACTTTTTTCGCAGACGGAAGCGGGTGTTGCGTCTGGTTTTATCATTGAAACAGAGGCGTATGCGGGCATCACCGACAGGGCTTCCCATGCGTGGAACGGACGGCGGACTGCCCGCACCGAAATCATGTATGCACAGGGCGGGACGGTTTATGTGTATCTGTGTTACGGCATTCATTCGCTTTTCAATGTGGTTACAAACAGAGTAGATGTTCCCGATGCCGTTTTGGTGCGCGCCATTCAGCCAGTAAGCGGTATTGACTTGATGTTGAAGCGGTTGAAAAAGGAAAATTTGAAATCACCTGTTTTATATGGTCCGGGCAATGTGAGCAAGGCAATGGGAATTCATTTTTCGCAATCGGGCATGTTGCTGGGAGAATTTGATGTTTTAGGAATGAACAAAATATGGATAGCGCAGGGAAAATCCCCGATTGCCGATGCTGAAATTGCAATCGGGCAAAGAATAGGCGTTGATTATGCGGGCGAAGATGCCTTGCGTCCGTACAGATTTACGTGGGAAAAAAAATGAAAATCTGCGGGAATAATCTTGCAAAAATGCACGTGATTTTTTATCAAAAATCGGGAGACATTTTGCATTTTTCTTCCATTTCGACAGGTGATTTTGGTCAAAAATTTCAAAAAAACAGTCCATACATATAAAAAATAGTCTTTTTGAGGCATGAAAAAATGGGTAAAACTTTCTCTATAAAATATTGTTTATCAATTTATAATGCCTGTTTTCTATCCTATTTATAAAAGGGAAATTTGTCTTGAAAATTTTTTTTGCGAAAATGCGGTTTTGTAAGGAAAAAAATTGTATCTTTGCATTCTTTGTAAACGGTGGGTGTAGCTCAGTTGGTTAGAGTGCCGGATTGTGGTTCCGAAGGTCGTGGGTTCGAATCCCATTATCCACCCAAAAAATCGTTGAGATTAAGATAAAATTTAGTAAAATTGATAAAAAAAGGATAGAGATGAAAAAGGATATACACCCAAAAGAATATCGTTTTGTAGTGTTTAAAGACATGTCCAATGAAATGGCATTTTTAAGCAAATCAACCGTGCGGACAAAAGACACCATAGTGTGGGAAGACGGCAAAGAATACCCCTTGATGAAACTTGAAATTTCAAGCACTTCGCACCCGTTCTTCACCGGTAAGATGAAGTTGGTAGATACCGCAGGTCGCGTAGATAAATTTATGAACAAGTACAAGGTTCATAGAGAAAAAAAATCATAATATAGAAAAGTAGTAGTTTTTTTTCATAGTTTGGAACTCCTTCTTGGAGTTCCATTTTTTTGTTTTTTCTAAAAAAAATGCTATCTTTGCAAAAACGGTAAAATAATATGGACAGAAGAATAATCAAATACAAAACATCGGCAGATTTCATTGCCAGCAAGATTAATGCCAAAGTCGAAACCGCTATCATTTTGGGCAGCGGACTGGGAAAATTGGCAGAAGAAATAAAAAATCCAATCGTAATTCCATACGCTGAAATCCCTGATTTTAAACGTTCTACCGTTGCGGGACACAAGGGAAACTTGGTTTTCGGACAGTTGAGCGGTCAGCATGTGCTTGCCATGCAGGGACGTTTTCACTATTACGAGGGACACAATATGAAACAGGTTACGTATCCTATTCGCG
>Ga0268262_10003090_pt1 | contig 18374 bp, 6 predicted proteins | sample TergutNc150P3_FD_190354 | JGI IMG/M metagenome (GOLD analysis project Ga0268262, IMG submission 190354) | Nasutitermes corniger P3 segment gut microbial community from laboratory colony in Florida, USA - Nc150 P3 (SPAdes) (version 2) | ecosystem: Host-associated > Arthropoda: Insects > Digestive...
AGGCTCGTATTGCCGCCCGTCAGGCAAGAGACGCTACCCGCAGAAAAAACGCAATGGACAGCGCGGGTTTGCCCGGCAAACTTGCCGACTGTTCCGAGAAAGACCCGGCAAAATGCGAACTTTTTATAGTAGAGGGCGACTCCGCGGGCGGCTCCGCCAAAGGCGGCAGAGACAGGCGCACACAGGCGATACTTCCGCTGTGGGGCAAAATGTTAAATGTAGAAAAACAACGTATTGAGAAAGTAATAACAAACGAAAAATTACAGCCGGTAATCGCAAGTATCGGCGCAGGCTGCGGCAATGAATTTGACGTTTCAAAAATTCGCTATCATAAAATTATTATAATGGCTGATGCCGATGTTGACGGCTCGCATATCCGCACATTGCTTTTAACGTTCTTCTACCGTTACATGACGCCGCTTATCGAGCAGGGGCACGTTTACCTTGCCATGCCGCCGCTTTACAAGGTAAGTTACGATAAAAAGTCATTCTACGCTTACGACGACGCTGAAAAAGACCGTATACTTGCGGATTCGGGCAAAGATACGGAAAAAGTTTCAGTTCAGCGGTACAAAGGGTTAGGTGAAATGAACCCCGACCAGTTGTGCGATACAACAATGGACCCGAACAAGCGCAATATTATTCAGGTGCATTTGGACGATGTTCCCGAAGCGGAAAGAATTTTTACCACGCTGATGGGTGAGGTTGTCGGTCCGCGCCGCGAGTTTATCGAGGAAAACGCGCTGTTGGTTAGTAACTTGGACGTTTAGGCATATAAGGAACTTCTAAAAACTTCAGTTTTTAGAAGTTTTCGTAACCTTAAGAAGAAAATCGTTTTACAACAACTCTTTATGTTACTATGAATTTACGATTTTCTTCTAGGAACCTCTAAAAACCTAACCGAGGTTTTTAGAGGTTACCTAAATTTTTAACGCCTTTGAAATAAATTTGCTCTTCATGTCAATCGCTTTATGCGGACATAATTCGTGGCAGCAATAACAGCGAATGCAGTCTTTTAGGCTTATAACAGCTACTTTCTTTTTTTTGTGCGGAATTATTGTGATCATTTTTTGCGGACAGGCGGTCGCGCACATGCCGCAGCCTATACATCTTTCTTTTGCTACTACTGGAAATTTAGTTAAAGCCGATTTTAAAAGATTTCTTACAGCGGGATTATTTTCGACAGTTTTACTAAAACCTTTTACTGTTGACGGGAATTTGAAATTAGTAATTTTTAAACCGGAAAGCTCTTCGCCGATTACGTTTACATCTTCGATCTTGTAGGGAGACGCTTCACGTCTTTTCGCCGCCATTAACACGGGATTGTTGTCATTGGGAAGCCCCATAATTTCGCCCGCTACAACGTCAAGAGCGAGGTCGCTTGTGGACGCCAGCAAAAGACCTACGTGCCTTGGAGTGCCCGAAGCGCCCGGTCCTTCGCCTTCCATGGCAAGAACTGCGTCCATGATTGTTAATCTTGGGGCAACGTAAAGAGACAAATCCAACAGCATATCCGCAAAACGCTCTTTATCGAATAATTTTGCGTGGAACCCCACTTTTGACAAACCGGGTATAATCCCGAAATGATTTTTTACCGCTCCCGTTACGTGCATATATAAATGCGTTTTCATTTTGCAGATATTAAATACGGCGTCCGCCTGCGTTATCGGTTTTATAACGTCAATTTGTTTCATTAATTTACCTTGCGGAAAAGACACTCTTTCATAACCTGTGTCCATATTTACATCAATGCCTGCCTGTTCCGCCGCGTCGTACATACCGCAGGTTTTATAGAGTTTTTTAAGCGTCGCTTCGTTGTACAGATAGCCCGACCCCGGACTGTCCGCGATTAAAGGAATAGCGCCTTCATTTTTGGCAAGTTTGCCTACAGCGGCGACAATAGACGGGTGAGTGCTGACCGCTTTTTCAGGCGGAACAGCGCCTAACAGATTTGCTTTTAAAGTTATTTTTTCGCCCTTTTTCGCGAATAGGCTGATACCGCCCATCATGTTAATCAATTCATTGATTTTCTCGTCCGCTTTTTCGTAGCTTTCACATTTTACAATGTATACATTTGTTTTCATAAAATCCTGCCTTTAAAATTAATCCGCAAACTCAATGTTTACCGAGCGCTCATAGTCAAACCCGCGGTCGCTTGTTATCGGCGCGGGAAATATCTCGAAGTACACAAGCGCGTTGCGCCCAAGCGTTAATTCAATCGCCGGCGCGCCGTGACAGCGATTAGTCGCTATAAGCGGCGACACGCTTTGAAGGAGCTTTATTTGCTCCTGCGACGGGTTAGCGGGCTCTCCAATATCGTGCCATACTTTTAAAGGATTGCATACATCTTCATCGACTGTTTTTGTAACAACGCAGTATTCGTTCTCCTTGAACGCGCCGTCTTCCGGAATAAAGCAAAGCGTCAATTTATCGCCTTCTTCGGCGGAAAAACCGTTAGCTGCAACGATATTCCACGCAATCCCTCGGTAACTTCCGTCCTTTTTTCTTAAAACAATCGTATTTTCCGACCGGTGGATACATTCGCCGTTTCCCAAATCTTTAAAAAACTTATACGCCCAATATGTCGGTTTAAAAATTTTCCCGTTTGCGACAAGACCGAAGCCTCCGTGGAAAGGAGTGAAGGGTACTCCCCATTCTTCAAAAATGTCCCCGAATGTCCAATAAGAGTACGATTCGCACGCGTCGCCTAGGAATGCAAGCTGGTAGGCGATGTACGCGGCGTTAAGGTTGGTGTCGTGTATCGGCGTGCGAGGCGAATAAGAAGTGTTAAATTCCGTTACGTGCATTTCCATCCCGCGGTATTCGGGGTAGCTGTCGATGATTTCGCGGGAACGGTTTGTTTCGGCGAAAGCGCGGGAGAGCGGACTTATTTTCGGGTAGCCGTATCTGCCGTCGCGTTCAGGGATTGTAATGTTGTATAAATGACGCGTGATAAAATCTAAGGGAAGTTTTTCGTCGCGGCAAAAATTTAAAAAATCTTTTAACCAGGAAATATCGTCAACGCCGCAGATAGCGGGACCGCCAACGCGGAATTTTTTATTAACGGATTTTACCGTTTTTATTGATTCGCGGAAAAGTTTAAAATATTCATTTCTGTCGGCGTCTTTCCAAAAGTGAGCGAGGTTTGGCTCATTCCAAACTTCTATGGGCCAGGAAGTTACTTCTTCCGCGCCGTAGCGGTCTATTAAGTGCTGTAATGTCGCGGCGACGAGTTTGTTCCACTGCGCGTAATCTTTAGGCGGCGTAATATTGCCGCGCCAATAAAATACCGACTGTTCCCCGGACGCTATTGCGTGAGGCATAAAGCCGAGCTCAATAAAGGGACGGATATTGAGTTCTAAATAGCTGTCTATTACAAGGTCAATATATGTAAAATTGTATTCAGCTAAAACGGAGCCGTCTTCTGTTTTGTATTCCTGATAAATAGACATGTCTTCGTTGAAAAGACCGTGTCCGCGAATCCATTTAAAACCGATATTTTCCTGCACGAGTTTTAATTGTTCAAAATATTCTTTTTGAAGGGCAAGTCCCATTCTGCCTGTTCCGACGCAAAGGAACGCGTTATTACGAAAATGAGAGGTTTCAATGGTTCCAAGCATGATTGTTTTCTTTTGCATATAAGTCTCTTTACATATTATAATTATCTATGAGCGCCGACGCTTCTTCAAAATCACTGTGGAGTAAATGTTCTTCTATAGCGTCCAAAAGTTCATTTGTTCCTTGAGCCCACGCTTTTTTTCTTAATTCATTTAATTCATCTTTAATAATTTTTTTATCCATTTCGTTACATGCGTCTTTTATGATTTGTAATTTCTCTTTTAATAGAACAAGGGATTCTTCAGAGTCTTCAGATAATTCATTTTTTTCTTCTCTTTTTTTAATTTCACTTATAACCTTGTCAAGTTTTTGCAAAAATTCTTTTGTTTCCGATAATAATAAATTAATATCTTTATCTCTGCCGGCTTGCTCAAGTCTGTTCGCTTCGGCTGATAATTCTTTTTCTCCGATATTCGCGAGTGCGCTTTTCATTGCGTGAACGTTAATTATATACAGGTGAATATCATCTTCGTTGTTAAGGTCTTTTTGAACGCTCTTTTTAATAGCGACGACGGCTTTTTCGGCGTCTTTCGCGAATATTTTTACTATTTGTTCGTCGGCTTTTTGGAATCCAATATTAGAACTTCTTTTTTTGTCTATTTCGATTTTTTCTTTCATTGCGGCTTCTATAATTTCGGAAGATTGTTTATCGCGAATTAATCTGTTAAGGGTTCTGTTTAGCTGATGTATATCAATTGGTTTTGAAATAAAATCATCAAAGCCGTTATTTAAGAACATTTCAGCATGACCTGTTAATGCGTTAGCTGTCAAGGCAACAATAGGTTTTGTATAGCCCATATTGCGTAGCTGTTTTGTCGCTTCTATACCGTCCATTTTCGGCATCATGTGATCCATAAATATAACATCGTAACTTAAACCTTCTTTGATTTTATTAAGCGCTTCAAATCCGCTTGTCGCGACGTCAATTTTAAGCCCATAGGGAAGCATAAGACCTTTTGCGACATACAAATTGGTTTCTACGTCGTCGACGATAAGTACGCTGCCGTAAGGCATATATTCATGAATTAACTGAGATTTCTTTATTTGTATGGAATTGTTTTGATTAACCTGGCTTAAGTTTTCCGCCATATTTTTGCCGATAACGCCTTCAATGCCTTTGGTGTCTGTTTTTTGCGGCAGTCTTACCGTAAAAATTGAACCTTCGCCAACCGTACTTTTTACGGTTATTTTTCCATACATTAAGTTTACAAGGTTTCGCGTAATGGTCATTCCAAGCCCAGCGCCTTCGGTTGTACGATTGGCTTCCATGTTAAAGCGGGTGTATTCATCAAATAATTTGTTTATCTGTTCGGTGGACATACCTTGTCCTGTATCGCTTACCTCAAAAATAAGAGAAACTAATACGGTTCCGCCGCGCCCAACGCATTCCGCGTTGACAGAGAGCGTAACTACGCCCTTATCTGTATATTTAAAAGCGTTGGAAAGAAGATTATTTAATATTTGTTTAATGCGAAGATCATCGCCGACTAAAAATGCCGGAATGTTTTCGTCTACTTTGATTTTAAATTCAATTGGTTTGCTCACATAACGGATATAATTTAATTGAATAATGTCGTTAATAAGTCTTGCAACCTCATATTTAACAGGAACAAGTTCCAGTTTGCCAGCTTCGATTTTAGAAAGATCCAATATGTCATTGATAATATTTAATAACAGATTACCGGAATTATTTATTTTTAGAAACGCTTCGCTTGTAGCCGGAGGATGAGCTGTGTTTTGCATTTGAATTTCCGTCATTCCCAGAATAGCGTTTAATGGAGTGCGAATTTCGTGGCTCATTGTAGCAAGGAAATTGCTTTTTTGCTGGTTTCTTAAATCAGATTTTATTTTTGCCTGAGCAAGATAATACAACATGGTGCATAACGCCCACGCTAATAGTGACCCAAGTAAAAGAAGGAATGCCGCCATTTGGTTCACGTTTTTGTAATATTCTTTTATAGGTATTACAATACCTAAAAACCAGTTGTATTTAATTTTTATAAAATAAACGATAGTATCTTCATTCATGTAGTTTTTTAGGTGGCGTTCCGATACATTTTTGCCCATTTCCAACTCTTTTGCCACTATCGCTATTCCGCTGTCAGCGTAATTAAATTTTTCGCCAATAAAATATGGTTCGCGATGCGCGATAATTATCATATCGTTATTAATTAATACTCCATAACTGTTTTCCGTCAAATTTATTGAAATCGCGTATTTGGAAATTCTATTAAGTTCAATATCAAGGCACAATATTGCCAGCGGATTGTCGTTATCATCTGTAATACAACGTGAAAATGTAAGAATATAATTATTTGTTATAGAATCTTTATATGGTTCAGAAATAGTTATTTTACCTTTGGATTCTATTGCTTTTTGGTACCATGATTGGTTTTCCGGTGAAAAATCTTCAGGCGGCGTCCAGTCTTTTGCGGTAAGGTATTTGCCGCCCCATGTAAAAAAATAACCGTGGGTATTTTGCAACCCTGACATAAGGTCTTTGTCTTTCATAATGTAGTTAGTAACGGATTTTATATAGGCGGATAAAATATAATAAGGTTCGCCTCTTAAGAGCATACTGCGGATTGTTTCTGAATAACCGCTAAGAAAAGTTTCGGGTTCAAGGAGGTTTGCGACTATTTCCGCCTCTGAAAAAGCCATGGCGGTTTCCGCTTCTTTTACCAGATGTTTTTTTTCTATGCTGTTGGCAAAGAAGAAGCTTGATACACCCATTATTAAAAAGGCAATAACAATAATGAACATTTGGATATAAGTTGAATTTATTACCCGGCTTTTATCAAAAATAGGCTGCAAATCGCTCCTCCGAAAAAACGAAAAATAGATGAAATTTGGCAATAAACGGCATTTTATTGCTATTTATCGTATAATATCCACAATTTTAATGCAGATACTATTAATTATAAGTGATTTTTGCAGAAAATGGTATTAAATAATTAAATATGAGAATTAATTTGTTCAAGTAATCCGGATGGGGAGAAAGGCTTTGTAACGATGCCGATGGCGCCCAGAGCTGAACTTCGTTCTTCTATTGCCGCGTTTATGGTTCCTGTAAGGAAAAGCACCGGAATTCCTGCCCAATTACCCTCTTTTAGTCTTTCCAAAGCGGAAAATCCGTCCATTACGGGCATTTCTATGTCCAATAGTATCAAATCCGGCTTAATTTTTTCTAAAAGTTCGAACATTTTTGCCGCGGAAGGAAGGGTCATCACGTTAAACTGGTCTTCCAGAGCCTCTTCCGCCTTTGCCAGGTTTGTGTCGCTGTCATCTACAACAAAAATGGTTTTCAAATGTTATTTTTATCCCCTTTTTTGTAGATTATTTCTAAGATTGGGTTTTGTCAAGGGGTGGTTTTTAAAATAACCCGGGCAAAACTTGGCTTTTTGAGCTTGTCTTGCCCGGGTGGTTTTTATAAATACCTATTCTTAGTTATGGGAAACGGCGTATTATTAGAGGATCAAGTCTTCCTCGTTCGTCTTTAGGCAATGTGAATAATGGAGTTAAAATGATTCGTGTTTCATTTTCTACCGTAAGTCTTAATCGTCCGTCGGGGAAGGAAGATACAGTTTCAAATGTTTTTTCGTCTATTTGTTTAAGCAGATAAGTTCCTTTGCGTATGACCCATGGAGAAAATTGTTTTTCAATTTCCATATAAATAAAACAATCTTTGGGATCAACAATACGATATTCAGATAAACGCGGTAATTCTCCCCAGATGCCAACAAGGGGATAATTTTTATTTTCCTGTTTGCCAACCCTGTCTTGTGTTCCATAACCTATTTTGTCTTTTACCAAACGTAAAGAGGTATATTTATCATTAAATTCTACATCATAAACACCATTATAAAGAGTATCTTCCACTATGAAAAGCTTATCTGTTTGATTTGTTTGATATTCTAATGAGAATCTTTCTTTTCTAAGACGTCTGTGATACATTGTAATATTAGGTAATACTTCTAATTTACGAAAAATTACCGGATAAGGTTCATTTCTGTCAAACAACTCAGTTTCCAGAAACCAATTATGTTTAATAAGCCAGTCATATTTTTCCTGTGCAAAAAGAGACAGGGAAACCATAAAGAATAGAACAAAATAAATAAATTTTTTCATATATCCTCCTAATAATTTATCTCTTATTTTCAGTAACCTTAAAAATATCCCAACGAATAATTTCATTTGGTAAATAAAATGATTTGCCATTAAAATGATCATCATTTTGATATGGATTTGCTACATTTACTTGTTTTATACCGGTAATATTTTTATTATCATCATAGTTATATTCAATACTTGATACCATTACAGAATGAATAATTGCCTTCTTATTTTCTGGATCTTGTATTCTTAGATGTATAACATATTTTTCATCTGGCGATTCAATTTTATTTAATGTTTCAATGGTTGGTTTTTCTCCAAATTTATCCATGTATTTTACGGTATATTCGTTATTTGAATATTTTGTCATAATATCAGCCATTAACCATCTTGATAACAGATTATCACCATTAAAAAGTTTATTCTCTTTAATAAAATAATGCAGACCAAGTGTGTTAACTTCTTTACTGGTAATTGCTTCAATTGCATATTTTGTAGACATAAACATACACCCGGCATCAGATATGGTAGTTGTGCTGATTGTGCGATATCCATATTCTTCTTGAAGATTTTCATTTTTTATAAAGGCATTATATAATGCTCGAGATGCTTCATAATTACCACTTGGATTTTCCTTTGCATTATATTTTTCAAATGCTTCTTGAAGTCTTTGTGCATTTATATTTGCTATTTTTTCTTTATCTTTATCAGTATTATTATATACCGAATTAAAAAGTAGTACATTTGAATAATAATTTTGATAATCACCTCCGGTTGCAACGGGTATACATAAATAATCTTTGCTGTTATCGTATGTGTATTCCATATAATCATAAAATGATTGCATTTTATCGGACATTTGTGCAATCTTTAATAAAGAACTTTCCATAGCCAGTCCTTCAAATTTTTCATAAAACCAATTATTTTCTGCCTGGATACGGTCTCCCATTGCCAGCTTTGCTATTTGAGCATCTCTAAATTCTTTTGTTTGCGCGTCAAAATTTACCTTTACACCGTTTGCGTCTGTTTGTCCGATAGTATACCCGTCTCTGTACGCTTCATACCCAAGTACTACGCCAAGGAGAAATTGATCCGCTTCGCTTATGCCATTTTTGTAACCAGAAAGATTTATCACTCTTTTTCCGTCCTCATTAATTGTTGTTTCTGCAAAATAATCCCCTTCGGCTTTGGTGTTAATTAATGCCTTGCCATTTAGTATATCCCATAATTGTTCTTTTTGTCGATCGTCTCCGTAACCGTATTGAACGCGCAATGATATTAAAGCGTCAAAATTCTTTTTTTCTCCATAATTGCTTATCTTTGAATTTACATTCCATACCTGCGCGCCTTTGTATGCGGCTGCTAAATTATCAATACTGACGTTTGCGCCGTTTGTACCTAAGTTCATGTTTACGCCGTCATGTCCAAGGTGAAGTTCAAGCAAGCCGCTGTTATATTTTTCATTTTCTGTTAATAAGCTTAGGTTTAGTACATTCAAGGTAAAGTCGTTTCCTAAGGCATAATTTACCCCTTGCCCCGCAAGGGAACCAACAAGACCGTTAAATTTTTGAAGATCGGCTTGGTTTAAGTTATTAAAACCTTTTAATTTGCTGTAATCTAATCCGGTTTTGCTGTTATTAATTCCACTATTAATAGTTGTTAAACCGCTGGAAACAAATGTGCTTGTCATAGATGTTAGTACGTTGTTAAATGTTCCTTTCATACCTGCGTTAAAATTTTCCGCGGAATAGCCAAAGCCATCTGCGCTGTTGTAGGTAATTCCGTTTATAAGGTTTGTAGCAAGTCCCGTTGTAAAGGTTTGCGCGCCTGTCGTTAATGTTTGTGTAAGGAAAGAACTACCAACTAAACTAATGCCGCTAAAAGCGCCGCCTATTGCGCTGGTTGCGGTATTTGTTAATATGGTTTTTCCGACACTGACAGCAACATCATCCAACTTTTTATATTCAAAGGCTACATCAAGCGCTCCAAGAGCGATTTCAGAGGAGGAACATAAGGCGACAGATAACGCGATACCCGCCGCGACTCCCGCAGCCGTACCTGTGCCGAGTGTGCCGGCGGTGATTAATACTGAAGCGGCGATAGATCCCGCAATTACGCCAACATTGCGAAGGGAAGGCGCTGTAAACCAGCTTCCCCCATCGTCCCAAATTCGTTTATCCCAGGGGGCTATTGTAAGTTCCGCGCTTCCCATTTTGTCAATGACAAACCAGTATTGAAAATCAGACATAAGCCGACCCAGTTCTCCTGAGCCTTCGTCGTAAAACATTTCGCTTCTGGATTTTGTTCCCTGGTTTTTTTCCGCCGGACCGTATCCTATGTGTGTTCCGAATTTTCCGGGAGACAGTTCGCGATTATTGCTGATTGGTATTGCTTTTTGATCGTTTCCGAATATATCACCCGCTATTGTTTGTACTTCAGCGTAAACGTTATATATCAGTCCTTGAATAGCAATAGTATCTAAACCGGAAAGAAAATCATCATCTAAATTTGTTTTTAATGTTACCGGTTCCATTATGTAATTTCTGTACCCTGTAATAGTAACTGTTTGTGTTACTACGGGATCAAAAAGCGTTGAACCTTTTATTATGTCTTTTACATAATTATCGCCGTTTTTGTTCCAGAGTCCTTTACTAAAAACATTATCCATGTTGTTTCTGAAATTTTGGTTGGCTGTGTTTACATTGTCAGCTAACCCCTTAACCGCTTCTTCCGCGGATAAACGGGCGCTGTAAGCAAGTTTTTTTGATTCGCTTTTTGCGATTTCCGTATTTGCTTTTTTTGCGTAATTGGAAGCCTCGGCTTTTACAAGCGCGGAATCCCATGAAGAAGAACCGCCTATGCCGCGTTTTACAAGCGGAGACGTTATTCCGGTATAATTATTTAATGAGCTAAATGCGCTTGTCATATTAACAATGCCTGATGATTGTAAAAGGCTTGTCATAAGAGCTTGAGCTTCGGGAATCGCGTCCCTGATTCCAAAAGGTTCTCTTGTGTCCATGAATCGGGATAAACGTTCTCCTTCAGCGCCTACGAGCGATAAAAACGCTTCCGATGACGCTTGATTTACAGCGTCAGCCGCTTGTTCCAGCCATTTTTCTTTGTCTTCAAGTCCCGCAAGATAGGCATAAGCCCATTCATTTTTGACGCGTTCATATTCGTTTTGAAAATTTACGTTCCATTGTTTATACGCGTTTTGTAATTTTTTAGAGCTTTCAATCCAGTCTGTTCTTCCGTTTTCAAGAATTAGCTCCGCCGTTCTTTGCCATTCGTTATATTTTTCCGTTAAGTCTTTTCTTGTCATTGCCCATTCCGCTTCTCTGGCTGTGAGTTCCGCGTTATATTTATTTTTTATTATTCTTTCTGTTAATGAAAGTATTTCGTCTCCTTTTTCATTAAACAATGGATAAAAATTAAAATCTGTGTTCATATACATTGATAAATTGTCAATCAAAGTACCGTACATTTTATTAAGATAATTTTTTGATAAAATTGTATTTTTTGTATAAGCGTCTTTTGCCGCATTTTTAACATCGTTGATATTTGCTGTTCCGTTAATATAATTGTCTACTATTGATAAAAAGATAACTTCGTTTTTTTGTTGTTTTTGCATATCCGTGGCAAATTTGGTTTCCAGATTGTTTTTTGATAACTTTACTTGATCATCCGCCCAATTTAATAAACCCGTAAGCGCTTCAAAAACACCTTGGTATACTGTACCGGAATTGTTTTTTTGTATTATTTCCCAACAAGATTTTATAAGGGCAATATCATCTGAATTTATTTTTGATAATAAGAGGGATTTTTTTAAATCAGCCCAAGTAACTTTTTCTCCTTCTTTCTTTATTCCTTCAAGGTCATCCAATTTTTTACATGATTCCTTATATAAAGAAGACGTATTTTTTATTGAATTAAAATTACTATATAGACCGTTTGTCCAATTATTAACACGACCGTTCGTTGCGGAAAAAACCGGAGTTATTCTTTCATATGTACTTTTATTTATATCTCTTGATTCTTTCCAAAGCGGCCATTCAAGAAAACGCCACCATGTATCTAAAATATCATCCGCTTTTAAATATAAATTGTTAGTTATGGTTGCTGCATATGCGTAGGCATTATTAGTATATACGTCCTTAAAACCGGCAAAATATTCACTATTTGCGGTTAATGTCAAAATAACATAGAATTCAAGATCCTTTTTTTCATTTTCGCTTAAATTGTTCCATGCATTTTGAAATAAAGTTTCCGGATATTCTTTAAAAAAAGATTTTTCCATAAATGAACCGAGGGTAATTAATTTTAGATCCCAATCCATTTTGATATATTCATTTGCTAAAGAGCCGTTACTGTTTAATGCTTCTCTTGTTGAAAAATTACCGCTTAAGAAAGATAGATTACCATTTGCGCCTATTAAAGCTGAGAGAAGATAATTTCTGGCATAACTCCATTGTGTAAATTTATTTGGATCTGTAAAATATCCGGACATTCTTTCACTTAAATCCCTAAGAGCTTTTTCAAAATCGGAAATTTTAAATCGTTCGCCGTCTACGGGTTTTTGTGTGTCAAAAAAATCAATAACAGAAGCCGCTTGCTTTAAATCTACTACGGAAAGAGTCATATAGCTGTCTTTTGAAAAGGCTAAACGTCCATTTTCAACAATAATTACATTTTCTATTCTCCATTCGCTATTTGATTTCGGTAAAGTATAATTCTGATAATTGAAGTTTGTTCCAAGTTGGAACAAATAATTTTGATATTTATTATAAATATCATTATTGTAAATCGCTTCTTGCGTATATACGGCTGATAGCGTTTGTATAGTTTCAAGTATTTTAAGTTTTTTTGAAAAACTCTGTTCATAAGCGGTATATAACGCTTCATACTCGGGATTATTGTAAGTGATTTTATTTTGGTTATTTATAATATCAGAAAGAACTTTTAAAACAGTTTGCGCTTTCTCTAATTTAGCTCCGCAGTTATCAGGATCGATATTATCGGCGTTTATATATGAAGAGCTTGCCCACCTTTGTATGGCGTCTTGTTTTTCATATTCAAGCCGTTTTTGATCCGTATTATTATACGCTGTATTTAAAATCTTGTATTGATTATCGTACTGAGAACTAATAACAATAAATTTTTCAGCTTCAATAAAAAATTGTTCCTTTAAGGGATTAACCGTTATTTCTTGCGTTTCTATTTCTTCTTCTAAGTCAGATATTTGTTTTAATATTTCTTCCGGAGACAGTTTTGACAATTCATAAGATTTTGCCGTATCAATTATTACATTATATATAGAATATAATAAATCAAAATCAGAATTTACTTTATTTCTTTCTTTAACGTATAAAATCATTAATTGATCGGAATCTAAATTTGTATTATAGGTATCTTTTCGGTCGTAAATATCAAATGAGTCATTAATTCGGTTTGTGTAATAAACTGCATAAAATAAAGCGTCTGCTAACATACCTTCTTTCAATGATGAAACAAATAAAGAGGTATTATTCGAATTTTGCTTTTCGTCTAAAGAGGTGTCTTCTTTTTTTATTAAATCATTTGTCAGATACTGACGCCAATGTTTTTCTTTTTCTGTTGACGCAAAGAAATTCATTTTTTCCCATGATTCGGCGATATTTTTCTTATAATTAAGCAGTATTAATTTATTTGATATGGATAACAATTCATTATTTATTTGATTTATTGTTACATCATCAATATATTCAGTTATGTTAAACTCATCAATTAAAATTAAATAATAATTAAAAATATTTACATAATCATCATAAGTATCATTGTACAGTTTAGTCAGTTCAGCGGCTTTTTGTTCAGGTTTAAAATTTTGAGAAACCGCGAATGTCGTAATATATTCAATAAACGCTGATTTCCAGTTTTTTATTTCATAATCCAGCCATTCGGGAACGGTGGAAAAACATTTATCAAAAGCCGACAAAAATTGAACCGTATTTTCCAGAAAATTTTCCGATTCGTAAAGAATTGCCTGACAAAGTAATTGAACGTCCGGAAAAACATTTTGATTTGTTTCAAGATTGTAATTCGCGAATAATTGTGATAAGAGATTACAAGTACTCTGCCAGAATTCTTGTTGAGAATCAGGACTAAGAGCGTTTAAATCGTCATAAAATTCAATTGATTCTTCTTCTGAGAAATCATCGCTGTTTTTAGGTACATTATTGATTGTTTTATCTTCACGTTGTTTTGCGATATCCAATAACATACCATATTCAAGAACGGAAAAATAAACGGAATCAGTTCCTGTTTTCAGGAAATCTTTATATTTTTTTACCAACTCATTATATTTTTCATTAAAGTTGTTAGAATAAAAACTCTCCAAATTTACTACGGATATGGAAAGAAGAGAATTTTTCTGAAAATATAAATTATTTAATATATTTTCTTCATGTTGAAGCTGAGCAGCCATGATGGATAAATTTTTCTGTTGTTCTTGAACATCTTCTCCGATTTTGTTTAGCTTGCTTAATTCTTTTTCATAAGCGGTAAGAGATTCATTATAAGCTTTTTTTGCTTCTTCCCAAGCTCGTATTCCTTCGGCTTCCGTCATTCTTCCTGCGCTTAATTCTTCGGCATAATTCTTTACAGCATTAACAATAGAGGTTTTTCGTTCCCAATACAAAACAAGCGCTTTTGCGCGGAGTAGAGCGATTTGATATTCATCAAGATAAAAGTCGTCGCTTGATACATTGGGAGAAAGTATGTCTTTTAATATTTCTGTATCAAAAAGTTCAGCGTAATTTTTTAGAATTTCATTTCGCGCATTAAGAGTCATTTCCGAATATGAAAGGTATGTTTTATAATTATTCTGCATTTCAATAAGCGCTTCAAATTTAAATTTAGGAAAATGATTATCGTTTAAACTTTTTGCATAAATAATCTGTTCGTTTAACGGTGTTTCTCCGTTTAAAATTTCTTGAACTTCAAATAAAGTTGAATATTTTAAATTAAATGCGTCTAAATTTTGCGTATAATAATCATTTCTAATAATAATAGAACTAGGAAAATAAAAAGGAGGGGGCTGATTCAACGTATGTAAATCAAAAATATATTCATAACTATTTAAATATGCTGTCTCTGTTTGTTTCCATATGTTTGCTATTTCCTGTAATATCCACTCAGAGAAATCCTCGTCTTTCATGTTTTTTTCGCTGTTACCATATTGTTTTAACCAAAATTTTATATTATCCATTAACGATACGGTAGTTGACGCGCAAGTAAGATATATATCGATTAACGCTTTTACTTTGTTTGTTCCTTCTTTCGCGCGAATAGCGACATTTAATTCAAATTCTTTTTTTGCGGCGATAATACTTTTTTCAAAATCTTCGGAAATTTTTGCAAAAAGATTCTCGCCCGTCATGAATAATTCTTTTGCGTTTAATTCCCATTTTTGTCTTTCTTCCTCAAATTGATTAAAGGCGGAAAGCCAAATATCTTCTCCTTCCGAAAATAATTTAAAAGATTCCTGTTCCCATTCAATGCGTCTTATAAAAAATCTTTCTTCCGCGTCTTCCCACGCTTTTAATCCTCTTTCAAATTGTTCTTTGTACAAGCGAAGCCATTCTTCGCCTAAAACAGCGAGATCGCCCGCGCCTGCGGAGGCTTGTTCTATTTTCGCGTTTAGTTCTTCAATACCTTTTTTACAGGAGGCGTCAGTTTCCACGATTAATTTTTCCGTGAATATTTTTGCGGCTTCATCGTCGCTCTTTTTTCGCAGACTCCAAATATCTCTTGTTCGGCGGTTTGTAAAAATTCTTTCTTCTCTGGCGGCGATGTTTTCAAATTCTTGTTTTATAACATTTCTTTGAACAGTTAATGATTCGCTGATAATTGCGCTCATTGATTCGCGCGACTCAACGGGAATATACGCAAGCAATTCGGGATACAAACGAATCATAGAGTTATCAAAAGAAGCACTTGTATTATTTACAATATTATTTGTGTCATTGTGCCATGATTTTAAATCAATCGAAAACTCTCTGCCTTCCTCATTTGGACGTATTACCAGAGGATCGCCCGTCTTATCGTCAAAAATAACATTTCCGGCTTCATCAAGATGCCATGAATAATTTTTTTGTGATTCGCTGAAATTTGATGATAAATTAATTAAAGCTTCTTCCGCCGCTTTGCCGAAGAATCTTCCCATGAGCCACAGTGAAAAACGTTTTTCCAGTTCTTCATCGCTCCATTTTACAATTTGCGCTTTTGCTTCTTCATAGAGAAGCGGATTATCGTATAAATTGACGGCGATTAATTCCCATGCGCAAATTGCCTGCGTTACGCCAAATTTTGCCTCTATAAGCCAATGTTCGGGATTTAATTCTCTGTCCGCTTTGCTGAAATGGTTGTCTATGACGGCTCTGTTAAATCCCTTAACCTCTCCAAGGGACGCTTGGTTTGGTTCCGCGAAAATTACCGGAGGAAATATTCCGATAATAAATATCATTGTTAATAAGATCGAAATTATTTTATTAAATTTATTTAACATACTATTCTCCCAAATTTTGATTTTTATCCCGCACAAGCGGAATTTTTTTTATGTGTTTAATAGATAAAATAGATGGAATTACGGTTATTGAACAAAAAAACGAGCAAGTTACTCCAAGCGCGCTTACAAGAGATAGTGTTCGTATCAAGGAGTTAGCGCCTTCTGTCAGGAAAAGAAACGGAATTGCGCCGGCAACGGTTGTACCGGTGGTGGAGAGCAGGGCGGGCATTTTTAAACGGAGAGCGTAATAAATGCTGAACGAATTTTTTTCTTTTCCTGATTTAATTTTTGAGCGAAGACCGTCTACGCATAAAATAGCCGCATTAACTGTCATGCCGCTTACGACGATGAAGGCGCAAGCGACGGCGGAATTATACGCGTTTCCGGTTAAGACCAGTAATAAAGCCGGAACGGCTAAAGACGGAGGAATTGCCGAGAGGACAAGCAACGGAACGGTAAATGATTCGTTAATTGACGCGATGATCATGTAACAGAAAATGATCGCTAAAACAAGCGAAAAAATAGAAGCAGATAAATTTTCACTTTGTTTTACGGCTTCAGGATCAAATTCTATAGAATAGCCGGGATCGAGTTCTAATTTTTTGAATACTCCAGACAATTCTTTTTTTACTTTGCGAGGATCCATAGGTTTGGTAATAATTGTTATAGAAGCGAATCTGCGGCGGCTGTCTCTTCTAATGCTTGACGGCTCTATTTCTTCTTTTTTCTTCATGAGGGAATCAATCTTTAAATACGAAATACTTTCTTCATTTTTTGCCGAAACAAGCAGATTCAATGCCCCTTCCCTTGATTGATAAATTCCGTTTCCGTTTGTGCTGATTCTTACGTCCGTCTCTCCGTTTTTATCGATTCTTTTGTACGCTACAGGACCGTATACCCCAAGCCTTGCGGTTTGCGCCGCCGAATAAAAATTAATTTTAGCGGAAGCGAAAATTTCCCTGACAGGCAGTAAAATCAATTTATTACTGCCTTGTTTAAAATTAAGAACTCTTTCTTTAACTAACGGATGTCCCGAGCAAATTTGCGCCAGCGTTTCGGCAAATTCTCTGCATTTTTTATCTTCATCGCCGTAAATAAAAATTTCCCAGTACCGATCATTTGCCGAGTTTTCATTAAAAAATATAAAGCCGCCCGGAATATCAATTTCTTTCGCCGTTTCTCTGACAAGATTTGCCTGTGTTATTTTTGGATCAAAAGAAATAAGAAGAGAGCCTGAGCCTGTCTTTGCGCTTGTTTCAACGTTTTTTATTCCCGCTTTTTTTGTTAACTGTTTACTGTAAACGGAAAGAAGCCGATCCGTTTCCTGTATGTGAAGACCTCCGTCAAATTCAACTTGAGCGAATACAGAATCCTCGGAACCGTACCCCGATGTATCCACTCCTTTTAAAAATAAAATAATAATGGTAACAATAACGATAGTTGCGCAGGCTGATAAAATTAAAAGCGAATAACAAGCGCAAAATTTTACAACAGCGGCAAGAAATCTGCACAAGCGATGTGAAATTCTTTTTAACGCTGCGTTTAAAAATTGCGGTGTGTTAATTTGCCGCTCTTTTTTCTTTGCGTTTAACCCCCAAAGCAACAATGGCGGCAATAGCGTAAGACTTAAAACTAGCGATGTAATAGTTACAACGGCAATGGAACTTGCGATAATTTTTGAATTATCTTCCATTGCGGAGAGCGGGATTAAGGCGACAATGGTTGTCGCTCCGCCAGCCAAAAGCGGTCCAACAAGAGAAGATAAAGCCGCCTGAGCGTTTTCATAACTTAGGCATTTACGCAGTTTTTCGGAGCAGAGAATGACGGCGTCAATCGCCGCTCCAATTCCGGCGGCTATGCCTGCAAGAAGAAGTTTGTCCGGTGAAAAGCCAATCATCGAAAGTACAGCGATTGAAATTAAACAGATTAACGGAATTGATAAAGCGCAGAAAAAGCCTGCGGTATTTACATTATTTTTTCCGCTTAGTAAAAAACTAATTAACGCAACCATGATTGCGCCCGACAATACCGCATTTAAAACGGATTTAAACGCCTTACTTTCTTCCGCTCCTAGATCGGATAAAACTGTAAATTCAATCGG
>Ga0268262_10003091_pt1 | contig 18370 bp, 17 predicted proteins | sample TergutNc150P3_FD_190354 | JGI IMG/M metagenome (GOLD analysis project Ga0268262, IMG submission 190354) | Nasutitermes corniger P3 segment gut microbial community from laboratory colony in Florida, USA - Nc150 P3 (SPAdes) (version 2) | ecosystem: Host-associated > Arthropoda: Insects >...
ACCGGACACGCAATAGTTGGAGTTCGCTTAAAGCTGCCCATTATTCCGCTAGCTGTTTACTCAAACGCAAAGTATTACTTTGGCAACGATTTTGTGCTTGAAGTAGGCGGCGGGCTTGCCATTTGAGATAGCTCTTATTTCCTCGCCGGAGAATTTTGCTGGCGAACACGAAATTGTGGAACAGATGTTTGAGGGCGGCTTAAAGATGCTTTACGCAAGAAAGCCGCAAATGCCAGATTCTCTGCTGGAAAGATGGATAATAGGTTTTGATATAAAGTGGCATAATAATATTTTACCGTGGCGCGGCTCCGCTCATAGCTTTGAAGAGTTGGAAAAAATAAATACGGATATTTGTTTTTTAAGCCCCGTTTTTGATTCCATTTCCAAATTTGGGTACAAAGCCAAATACAATAATCAAGAGCTAAAAGAAGGCATTGCAGCTTGGAAAAAAAAACACTCTCAAAAATTATTTGCGCTTGGCGGAGTTGCCGCAGAAAATATAGCAGAGCTTGAAGAGCTTGGATTTGACGGAGCCGCCCTGCTAGGCACGGTGTGGCACAACCCAGACCCTGTGGCAGCACTACTCGAAATACTCAATCATCGGGGCTGAATTGATTTTTTTCTACCTGCTGGGCTAAACGCTTTCCGTGGCTCAGGCTATAATAGCAAACGAGAATGGAACATATAGAAGCCATAATGCACGAAACATGATAGCCAAGCCCAAAACCTTTTGGGGCGTTTAAAATATGCTCAGGGCTAATCCAGAATAGATAAAGGAATATCACAAAAGATAAAAACGCGAGGGGCACTAATAAAAAAATCACAGGTTTTTTCTTTGCTCTCATATAGCAAACCGAAATGGCAAGGAATATCACGGCTATGGTTTGGTTTGTCAGGCTGAAATAGTTCCACAAAATAGAGAAGCCATCGGTTATGTTGCTCCAGAATACAATCATCGCGCAGGTGCCTAAAATGGGTACGCAAAGCAAAAAGCGGTCTTCGGGAGATTTTTGCTTGAGATGAAAAATATCCGAAATAATAACTCTTAAAGAGCGAAGCGCGGCATCTGCGGTTGTTATTGCAAGCATAACTACACTGATGAGAATAATTTCAGATACAATGTTGACATCTACCAATTTGCGGATGATTTCTGATAATATAAGCGCTCCATTGTTTTTTTGCTGCAGTTCTGGATAACAAGAATAACCTATAATTCCAACCGCTGCCCATATCATCGCTATAAAACCCTCTGCAACCATCATTCCATAAAAAGTTTGCCTGCCATTTTTTTCATTTGATTCTATGCCTGCTGTGATGGGGTTTTGCGAGCCGTGAAAACCGCTAATCATTCCGCAGGCTATTGTCACAAACAGCATTGGCAAAAGGGGATGCCCCATAGGATGCTGCGTGAAATTGCTCATAAAATTATGGACATCAAACTCTGGAAGCTCAGGCAAATATCCACGTATGAAAAACAAAATCAATACTAAGGAAGCTATTAGAATAATTCCAAAAACATTGCTGAATTTGGCAACAAAAGAACCTATGGGAAAAAATGTGCTGAATATATAATAAGAGAAAATTATGCAGATGCAAAGGATAAATGCCTTGTCTGAGGTTGTTTTGCTAAATATGTGGTTTGTGTTGAGAATGCCGGAACTCACATTTGTGAAAGATGCCGCAAGGGCAAAAAGGGCTATTATCATAAATGCCGTTGAGAAAGCCGCAAAGGTTTTGTTCAAAAATTTCTTTGAAACTTCCAAGTATGAACCAGCTCCGTTTCTAAGCGATATCATTCCAGAAAAATAGTCGTGAACTGCGCCGCCAAAAATGTTTCCCAGCGGAATAATCAAAAACACCACCGGACCGAATTTTGCGCCTAAGATAACTCCCACCACAGGTCCCACTCCTGCTATGTGCAGCAAATGAATGATCATGCACTTCCAGTGCGGCAATGCCTGTCTGTCTTCAAACATTGCGGCATTCTTCACTGCTGGCGTTTGGCGGGATGGATCTATAGCAAAGAGTTTTTCCATCAAGCGACCATAGGTGAAATAACCCACCGTAAGAATCGCAAGACCTATAAAAAAAGTTATCACTTGGAGTGCTTCCCTTAAATCAGTTTCATTTTGCTGAGCATTTCTTCCAACAACTTTCGCTCCACAGGCTTCACCAAGTAGCCATCGCAATTTTCATAAAAAGCTTTGGTTTTGTTTTCATGTTCTTCTAGCGCAGTCACCATAATTATGCGGCTTCGCTTGCTTAGCAGCGTTGTGGCTTGTTTTTGCTCCAATGTGCGCATTTCCCGCAATGTTTCATAGCCGTCTTTTTCGGGCATCATTATGTCAAGGCAAATCAAATCATAATACTCTCCGGCTTTTAGAGCTTCTTCAAAAAGCTGAATTGCAGAAATGCCGCTCATGGCTATGGCACATTCACCATGATCCTTTAGTATAGATTGCAACAGTTTGCAGTTGAATATGTCGTCATCTACAATGAGAGTTTTCATATTAGGATTGCCCGCTCAAATTATCTATGTAGTGAACCACGCTCAAAACGCCAACAGATAAGAATCCAACTGCGTAAAGAGCCAAAAAGGGACCTATAAGAAAAACTCTTGCGTCTATATATTCCATCAAGCCGAACACGCAGTAAACTCCGCAAACCAATTCAAAAAAAGCAATTGCAGGGAATTTTTGCTTGAATTTTTTTATGCCAACAGCTCCGCCTTGCTTTGGAGTTCTTATAAAAGAACTTTTTCTGCCAAAAACAGCAGATAGAACAGCGCAGGTATTGTTAACGGCAATCCCCACCCCAAGGCTCATAAGCAAAGGAAGGGCTGCCATTCGTTTTCTCCAGCCAACGGAACCTGAAAATTTTTGTGCAATAAAATAAAGAGTGGAGGGAGCCACAGCCGCAAGGGCTATAATGGCAAACAAAACAGAAAAAAGCCATAGAGGCATATACCCAAATCTTGAATGGCCAAAAGCCAGCAAGGGGAATGCAGAAATGGCGGTGAACAACATCAAAGGATGAATGCTATAGTGCGTTGTGTGCAAAAAAGATTGAATTTTGATTTTCAAAGACTCGCCTGAGGAAAAAACCCGTGGCAAATCTTTTATAGCGGTTTGTATTGAACCCTTTGCCCAGCGGTATTGCTGGCTTTTGAAAGCGTTGATATCTGCCGGAAGTTCTGCTGGCACAATAACGTCAAAAACAAATTTCATTTTCCAGCCAGCGAGCTGGCTGCGGTAGGACAAATCCATATCTTCGGTTAGGGTGTCGCCTTCCCAGCCACCGGCTTCGTCTATGGCTTTTCTGCGCCAAACGCCTGCTGTGCCGTTGAAATTCATAAACAAGCCGCCCCAACTGCGAGCAGACTGCTCTATAACAAAGTGACCGTCTATGCCTATGGATTGGGCAAGGGTCAAACCGGATTCGCTCCTGTTCAAGTGCCCCCAGCGTCCCTGAACTAAGCCTATTTTCTTGTCCATAACCAAATATGGAACCGTGTGCATAAGGAAATCCTTTTCAGGAACAAAATCGGCATCGAAAATTGCCAAAAACTCGCCCTCGCATTGGGTCATGCCCTCTTTTAGTGCTCCGGCTTTGTAATCTGTGCGCTTTGTTCTGTGAATTAGGGTTATGTTGTAGCCTTTTTGCTTCATTTCCTCCACCTTTCTGGTGGAAATCTCTAAGCAACCGTCTGTGGAATCGTCTAAAACTTGGATTTCGTGCAGGTGTTTTGGATATTCCATTGCGCAAACGCTTTCAATAAGCCTTTCAACGCAATTTCCCTCATTGAACACTGGCAATTGAGTGGTTACCTTTGGGAGACTGTTGATATCTAGGTCTTTTAGAAAATTTTCCAGCTCGTCTCTATCTGCTTTGCGGTTTGTTTTATAATTCTTCAAGAATAGAAAAACGCTAAAATAGCAATTAAACCCATATAAAACAAGCCCTATCCCGGCAATAATATAGAGGACAAACAATATATCTAAAAAAACGGTAGCAATCATCGTTCCTCTAAATATAGAATATTTTTTCTGGTTTGTCTAGGTATAAACAGCATTTTCTTTATTTTATCGCCCCCGCGGACCCTAAAACGTTCTTATTTTTTGCCGCATACATCTTTTTTAGCTCATCTCTAGCTGGTCCAAGGTATTTGCGCGGGTCAAATTCTTCTGGATGTTCCCCGAACACTTTGCGTATAAGAGCAGTCATGGCGAGGCGACCATCGGAGTCTATGTTTATTTTGCAAACGGCGCTTTTTGCGGCTTTGCGGAGCTGCTCTTCGGGTATGCCAACGGAATCTGGGATTTTGCCGCCGAATTGTTCAATGATTTTAACATATTCGTGAGGAACGCTGGAAGAACCGTGCAAAACTATGGGGAAGCCGGGCAGCATTTTTTCAACTCCCTCTAAAATATCAAAGCGCAGAGGAGGCGGAATGAGCAAGCCATCTTGATTGCGGGTACACTGTTCCGGCTTGAATTTGCAACGCCCGTGGCTTGTGCCTATGGATATCGCAAGTGAGTCCACGCCTGTTTTTCCAACAAAATCCTGAACCTCTTCGGGCTGGGTATAGTTGGAATGTTCGGCAGACACATCGTCTTCCACGCCAGCTAGCACCCCAAGCTCTCCTTCTACGGTTACATCGTATTTATGGGCATATTCAACAACTTGTCTGGTCAATTCAACGTTCTTTTCGTAAGGGTGATGACTTCCGTCTATCATAACGGAGCTAAAGCCGGTGTCCACGCAGTCTTTGCAGAGTTCAAGGGTATCTCCGTGGTCAAGATGCAGAACTATTGGTATGTCGCAGCCAAGCTCGTGGGCATATTCCACAGCGCCTTTAGCCATATTTTTGAGCAAATTCTGGTTTGCGTATTTACGCGCCCCGCTGGATACTTGCAAAATAACAGGGCTTTTTGTTTCAACGCAAGCCTGTATTATTGCCTGCATCTGTTCCATATTATTGAAATTGTATGCTGGAACAGCATAGCCGTTTTTTATAGCATCTGCGAACATTGCTTTGGTGTTCACCAATCCAAGCTCTTTGTATGATACTGCCATTATGAGACCTCTTTGAAGTGTTTGGGATAATATAGAAAATAAATACAGAGCCTCCACAAGAGGCTCTATAACTCTTGCGTTTACTATATTATCCATATATATCTACGTACTTAAGAGGAGACAGGTATTTTTATGTTTAATCTAGGCGGAAAATACATATTGGTATGTGCAATACTCATATTGTGCGGTTTTTCTTTTGCTGCTCCTGACTCAAAGGCTCCTGCAAAAAACTCGGGGAAACCACCTGCTGGAAAGCAAGCTCCTTCTAGCGGTTTTTCTGCCCAAATAAAGGCGGCAAAGGCAGCTCAGGCTGTACGCGATTCCTTGGCAAAGCAAGCAAGGCTAGATTCCATTGCAAAAGTAGATTCCATAACCAAAGTCCTCATAGAAGCCGAAAAGCAAGCCGAGCTTGCAAAAGCCGCGGAAAATGCCAGGCGAGATTCCATTGCGAGAATAGAAAACGCTAGACAAGATTCAATTGCAAAAGCAGAAGCCGCAAAGAAAGATGCCGCCGCAAAAGCAGAGGCAGCAAAGCAAGATTCAATTGCAAGAGCAGAGGCTACCAAGAGAGATGCCGCCACAAAAGCAGAGGCTGCTAGGCAAGATTCAATTGCAAGAGCAGAAGCCGCAAAGAAAGATGCCATTGCAAAAGCGGAAGCCGCCGCAAAGAGAGATTCCATTGCAAAAGCAGAAGCCACAAAGAGAGACTCCATTGCAAAAGCAGAAGCCGCAAAGAGAGATTCCATTGCAAGAGTAGAAGCCGCAAGACGAGATTCCATCGCAGCGGCAAGGCAAGACTCCATTGCAAGAGCCAATGCTCCACCCTATCCTCATTACGAGGCTTATCTAGACAGCTTGGAGGCTTATGTAAGGTACCTTTTGCCGGGCATAGAAAGGCTGGATTCCGCAAGAAAAGCCACAAGAGAAGAAACGCTAAAACCCAAAAGCGACTATGAAACCAAAGCTGCCTACCAAGAGCGAGCCGCCAATTTCGATAAGAACAAGCAGATAAAACTTGATAATTTGGAAAAAGAATATTTTGAAAAAGAAAGAGGCATAGGCAGGCTGGTTACAGCCGCAACCATTAAAGAAGACTTTCAGCCCGACTGGGGCAAGCTGCTGGAAAAAAACACAAATGCGGATGGATACAAAAGCCGCATAGACACAATTCAATTTAGAATCAACGAAATGAGGGTAAAAATTGCCCAACTGAACAAGCAACTTGGCAGTTTGCTTCTTCAAAAGGGCGATTCTGCGAAAATAGCCAAGAATTTGAAAGAAAAGAACTTCACCTATATGGCTCGCTTGGATAACGCCAAAATCCTAATGCAAGACTACATTCTTCAGGAACACGCAAAAGTCTTGAGAACAGACAGAAAAAAAGTGGATATGTCTTTGGGTGCCTATTATGTAGATAACCAAGAGTTTGAGCTTGGCATGAGGGATATATATTCCGAGAAATTTCCTTTTGATTTTGTTGGCAGGGTTAGAATCCCGCCTGAGCAAGCCGAAATAATAGACCGCAGAACAGATGATTTCACCGTGAGCATAGATTATATAAATTTTCCCTTTATGCTGAACGGCGCAAAAGTGTTCCCTGGCGCAAAAAAGGCTTATGTTTTCTGGAAAGACAAAGAGTTTAAAAATGAGGGAGTTTTTAGAAATGTTTCAGGGTTTGAAGACGCGCCTGGATATTTTGAATGGGCTATGCGAGCAGATTCCCTTATAAGCGGCAAGCTAGAGCCACAAGATCTGGATGCCTCTTTCGCAATGAAAAAAGTAAAATTCAGTGAAAGTACAGGACCAAGCTGGTGGACCATTCCAAAGGTTGTGCGTATATTATCCTTTACTCTTTCTGCGGCAAGCCTCGGAGCTGCGATTATGAGAAATTCAAAGGTGGATAAAAAACTGAAAGAAGCCAAAGATACTTTTGGCAAAGCAGAAACACTCATACGGACTGGTGACTTTACTGATGACGCGGTGCGATATGATTATGAAACGTTGCGCAATAATTATTACAAGCAAAAAGAAGAATTGCACGATGCTGAAAATTTGAGGAATATTCTCTATATTTCTGCCGGAGCCTTTGGGGCTATTGGCATAGTGAGTTTTGCTTTTTAACTGAGAACGGAGAAAATGAAAATGAAAAAGTTTCTTGTCCCTTTGCTTTTACCCTTGCTTCTTAGCTGTTCCAATGAAGGCTTTGAATCGAAATTTGCGGCTTCTGCGCAAAAAGATAGTGTCTGTGGCGGCATCAAACCTGATGACCCTAGTTATTGCCCTGTGATTAGCGAAAGCCTTTGCAAAGAAATAGGCGGTACGCCAGGCAAATGCTCTAGCCCAAACATTGATGTTAGCAGTAGCTCTGATGATGTCAGTAGCAGTTCTAGCGTTGGCGTTGTTGTTAGCAGTTCCAGTGCAGGCGTTGTTGTCAGCAGTTCTAGCATTGGCGGCGATGTCAGCAGTTCCAGCGTTGGCGGAGGTGTTAGCAGTTCCAGTGCAGGCGTTGTTGTCAGCAGTTCTAGCATTGGCGGCGATGTCAGCAGTTCCAGCGTTGGCGGAGGTGTTAGCAGTTCCAGCATTGGCGGCGGTGATGTCAGCAGCAGTTCTGTGGGCACTGTGAGTTCAAGCAGTTCTTTAGTTGTCAGTTCCAGCAGCAGCGCACCACCGAGTTTAGGTGCGTGCTCGGTATTTCCCTATTATGTGGTAGCATCAAGACCAGAGCCTTTAAAAAATCTGGTTCCCAGCAATGGATGTGGAAATATAACATACTCACTGCAAAGTGGTTCTTCCTATGCTTCTATTTCTAGTAGCAGTGGTGGCTACTACATACGTTTCAATTCTGCTTCTTCTGGTACAGAACGAAATTTGACTATAAGAGGAACCTCTGCTCAGTGTGGGTCTAAGGATTGCCCAATAAAAGTAGTTTTTGCAGATGACTATAGAGATGTAAGATGTAATCATGACAACAGTGGTTCTGTCAATCTTAATAATATGACCAAAGCAACGGCCATTGACTATGCGTGTTGCGAATCTAAACTGGATTATTACATTAAGTGTCCAACCGACAATTATACTCTTAAAATTACTAACAGCACTATTTCTAAAAATAAAGATGATGCTACTGGCGTTAACCTGCCTGATGATACACTTATAGAAGAGCCGGATGCGAGATGCGCAGGAGGTTTTTTATATCGTTATCCTAAACGCATATTAATGACGGTAACAGGTAGTGGAGGTCTTTCATGCGATTCGTGGTAAAATTCGTTAGTATCGCTGCTGTTGCGTTCTTTTTCGCTTCGTGCCATAACGATGTTCCGGAGCTTCCTACTACCAATGAAGTTGATGGATATTCGTATTGCCAATACAAAGACAAAGCTGGTGTTCCACAATGCAAAAGTACTTATGAAATTCCCAAAGATTATTGTACGGTTGTGAGTGGCAAAATTGTAGCAAAGTGCGAATAGTCGCTTTAATGAAACTCAAAACGATTCCAGTTGTTTTCGCCTTGCTCCTCTCTTGCCAGGGACCGTGGAGCTATTACCCGGAAAACCCTGAAAACTACAAAGGGATATGGATCTCAGCATACATAGTCTCTGGCAGGCCCGTGAAAAATGTGTGCATTGAAAGAATGCACAATTTGAACGAAGTCTATATGCGAGGCTTTGCGTTTTACGAATCTGCAAGCATAGAAATAAAAGGAACATTCAACGAAAAAGACACATCCATTTTTCTAAAACCAGACACAGCAAATTTTGCCCACAACCCAAACTGCTTCGTGGGAGACGAAAATTTAATGCCAGTGGCTGGCGCAAAATATGATATGTATGTATCCATTGCCTGGGACAGCGCAGGCAAAATAGTAACCAGCGAGTTCAGCGCAAAAACGCACATCCCAAAAAAATTCAAAATAAAAAGAGCTTACGATTTGCTCGGCAAGCCATTCAACGAAAAAGATACCATTCTGTATTTGCCGCCACCCACAGATATGAAATCAAATTACTTTATTCCAGAATACAGCAACGAAGACATTGGCGGCGCCCTTGTTTCAATGGTTTATGGAGATACCAGCAAACTCTACTGGGGTGAGAACTCCATAGACAAAATAATAGAGCAATTCAATCCAGACGGCGATACCGCGCGCCACGCGCGCTTTGGAATTAAGCGAACGCTGTACACGGCAACCAATATGCAAATAGCAAATAGCAACAAAGACATAGATAGCATTCCTATAATTGGCCTTATGCTGCCAGCAATTGGGAATATCAAGATGATGTTTTATGCCACCACCAACGAATATATGGATTACCGAAATTCCTTCTTGCAAGACCACGATGATAGCAGAAAAAAACCCATCTACAATATTGAGGGCGGAGCTGGAATTTTTGCAGGAATGATGGTCGATACCTTTGAGGTGAATTTCAAAACCCTGCCGGATGTGAAAATATTCTCTTATGCAGAAGCGCAAAAAAGCTTTTGTATGCAAAAAGACAGGGAATATGAAGTTGAAAACTGGAGGACCCATAGCCAATGCCTGAATTTCTGGGAAAAAATCCCAACCAAGGATTATATGTCGGATTTGGTTTCCTGGTGCGAAATGCAGTATTTTCCGGTGGACAAATACCCCGATTGCGGGCTGGCAATGGTGTATTTCTTTATGAGCGGCAAAAAATCCCCTGTTTTGGAACGAGAGGTGAAAAAATGGTGCGAAGCGCATAGGGATTATGCGGAGTGCGCGTTAATTCTCTAAGTAAACGCATATTAACTCAATGTTTGGGAGTGGCTAGTGGTAAGTAGCTAGTGGTCGTCCCATAAATACCCGTTTTTGAGGGATTTTTTGAGGTTCTACCACTCCCCACTAGCCACTAGCTACTAGCCCTAGCAAATGGATTAGCATTTACTAAATTTCTAAAGATGAAAAAAAAACGCAAGAAGCTTCAAGTACATATTTATTCAAAAGGCACGGATAAGCCGGAATCTTATAGCATTCCGGTGAGGGTAATTGGCGGATGGGTGTTTGGGCTTATGATAATAATTCTCGGCTTTGCATTTTGGCTGCCGAACAATATGATCAACCTTAAAAATTTTCGCGTATTTGAAATAGCGAAAGAACAAAAAGCAATGCAATTAACGGCAAATAAATTGGAAAAACAGATTTCCGAGGCAAATTCGCAAGTAAAAAGCGGTCGCAACCTTAGAGAAAAAATAAACCAGTTAGCCGGGCTTTTGGCAGATACCGCCGATATTGAAAAAAAATCCGCGGCAAAAATCAGAAAGGAAAAAAGAATACTTGCAGATTTAGAGCGCATAAGAAAAGCGCAGGAAACATTTAAAACCCTGCGCGACTCCCTTTTGGCAAACGAATCTTATGCCAAAACCCTGCCCTTGCTGCATCCCGTTAAACAGTACCAAAACATAACAAATAGGTTCGGGCGCGCCCAAGACCCTATAATCAGAAGAGAATTGCCGCACAGAGGCTTGGATTTTGCCATTAGCGAAGGAGATACTGTTATAGCCACAGGGGATGGCGTTGTTGACAACATTATGAATCAAAGATTCGGTTTTGGAACCACGCTGGAAATTCAGCACTCGTCACGCATAAAAACCGTTTACTCCCATTTGCAAAGCGTTTTGATTCAACAGGGAAAACCCGTGAAAAAAGGGCAGCCGGTGGCTTTAGCAGGCAAAAGCGGCAGCGTTTTGTGGCCCGTTTTGCACTATGAAGTTCGCTTTGACAATCAACCCATAAACCCCGAAGACTATTTTATTACGAGGTAAAAGAGTTGAGAGTGTTGAAAGTTTTAAAGCTGATTTATAAGTCACTAGACCAGATAGTTAGGCTTGTGCTGCTCGCCTTTATACTTTATTCAATAGCATTCAGCCTCGCGTGCACCTATGCCGCATATAGAGTCTATGATTACGCAACATCCATTTTGGAAGAGGTAGAAGAATTAAAATCCAAGCAACCCGAACAAAGCGCATTTATGAAAAGTTTGGGCAAAACGGAAGTAAAGCACACATTTGTTCCGCTAGACAGCATTAGCCCTTATCTGCAAAAAGCTGTTGTGGCTGGTGAAGATGCAGGTTTTTATTTTCACCCAGGCTTTGATGTGAGGGCAATCGCGGAGGCTTTGGAAATAAACCAAAAGCGCAACAAAACAATGTTCGGGGCAAGTACCATAACGCAGCAACTCGCAAAAAATCTCTTTCTTTCAAATGAGCGTTCTTGGGAGAGAAAGTTCAAGGAATTTGCCTACACCATTTTAATGGAAAAATATCTGGGCAAAGACAGGATTTTGGAGCTTTACTTGAATTATGCGCAGTGGGGGTCAAATATATTTGGCTGCGAAGAGGCTTCGCAGCATTTTTACAAAAAATCCTGCTCAAAACTGAGCATAGACCAAGCCATAAATCTGGTTGCCATGCTTGCAAGCCCAGGTCGGCACCATCCAGAAATGAAGGAAAGCCGCTTTATGCGCGAGCGAAGAAACATGATTTACCGCAATATGTTCCCCCCAAAAGACTCCCTGCTGGTAGATAGCCTAAGGAGTTTAACTGCTCCAGATTAATGATTAGCTAAATGTTTGGGAGTGGCTAGTGGTAAGTAGCTAGTGGTCGTTTCATAAATATTAGTTTTTGTGGTTTTCCCACTCCCCACTAACCACTAGCCACTAGCCAAGCGAATAAATCAGCATTTACTATTTTACTTAGAGTTTTACACAGGGGGTTTCGATATGAACAAAACAAATTTGCTTTTAAGCGTATTTATTTTAAGCGCAGTGCTTTTCTTTGCCTGCTCTTCTTCTTCTTCGCCAACAAATTGCAATTGCGAGAACAATAATTCAAGCGGCGTTGAAAATTCCGGTTCTTCAAGTTCAAACGGGGGTGTTCAAAATTCCTCAAACTCAATTAATAGCTCAAGCAGCGTTAGTTATGTGGGTGACCAAGATATAATAAGAAAAAATATTAGGCTGTCTTTAGATAGCAGCTATGCCGACATAGATGGTGCCATCACCATATATAAAAAAGCGGATGTAAAAAACAACATTCTAGGGAAAATAGATTTGATAGCACATTGTGGTGATGATAGCGGGTATTGTGAGCACAATTCTATTTATTCTCCTTATGTCTTAGATTTGTTTTGGAACCGCAATAACTATCTTGGAAGCTATGTTTTTTTCCTTGCAATTTCAAACGCACAAACAGCCAAACTTGAAACAGCCCATAAGTATTCAGAAATTATAGAAACATGGAATGAAATAGTAGTGACTTGGAACAATACTGATGTAGATGATCTTCTAGAAGAAGTACCTATTGTAATCGGCAAGGCATTTGCATTTTCCACATCAGATAGAAAATTTCGCATTGCTATTATAAAAACATCTAACGATCAATCTGTTGGGCTAGAAATAATAGAAAGCCCTTAATTGCTGATTAGGTTTCTATGCCAAACAATAGATAGATGAAATTTTTCCTCACCATTTTCTTCCCCACCCTCGCCCTTGCCGCTTTCTACGGCAATCAAAGTGCAATAAAATGGAAAAGCGCGGAGACGGAGCATTTTTTGGCTCATTACCCCGTGGAACACAGGGAACGTGCGGCAACGGCTATTAGTTTTGCCGAAAATGTTTACGATACAATCACCATTCGCTACAAAATTAAATTGCCCAGCAAGGTGAATTTGGTTTTCAATAATGGGCTTTTCAGCAATGGCGAGGCAAATCCGGTTTATAATATGATGCAGATTTGGCTCACGAATTGGGATTTTAAAATTCGCGGCTCTCATTCTTGGATTAGCGATGTTGTTACGCACGAGTTCAGCCATTTGGCAAGCATACAAAACGCGAGCAAAACTACGCTGCCCTGGATTCAGGGCTTGCAAATTTCCAAAAGCGATTTTATCAATGAAAAAAAACAACTCGCTATAGGGGCGTATATCCCATTCACAATAATGCCTCTTTGGTTTGCAGAAGGCACAGCCCAATTTGAAAGCTACCGAATGGGCTTTGACCGCTGGGACACCCACCGCGATATGCTTTTGAGAACCGCATTTCTGGAAAACAAGGTTCTGCCCTTGGAATTTATGGAAAATTTCAGCGACCAAGCCTTAGAATCGGAACTTGGACCATATACACAAGGCTTTGATTTGGTTCGCTACATTGCAGAAACTTATGGCGAAGATGCAATCCCCGAATTGTGGAAAGATATGGGAAAACTCACAAACTGGACTTTGAGCGGTGCGCTTAACGAAAGATTTAAAATTACGGAAAAGGAATTGTATAAAAATTGGAAAGAGAATAGAAAAGAGCGTTATGAAAAATTTCGCAATTCAGTAGGCGAGGTCAAGGCTGGGAAAAAAATAAGCGACAGTTCTTTTTACAATGAGTTTATATCTGTGGCAAATGGAAATCTTTACGGGCTTTCAAATTTTGATGGTGATTTTTTTGATGGAGAAATTTTTGAATACAAAGATTCCACCCCAAAGGCTTTTGAAAAATTCAAACTGAAAAAACCATATCTCTCGCAAGGAATGAATGTAAGGCAAACCGATAAAGGATTGCTGCTCGCTTATGTGACATACCAAAACAGAGATAAAAACGGCAAGCCATATTTTGACATAGCCATTGCAGACACAAACGGCAAATCACATTTAGCCACAAAATTCGCAGACGCAGTTTATCCCGACATTTCCCCAGACGGAAAGCAAATCGTCTTCGCAAGAAGAGAGACAGATGGAACCAGATTCTACCTCTCCATAGCAAACACAGATTCATTAAGCGACTACAAAGACATAGTAACCCCGCAAGGCACAGAGTTCAACATCTTCAATCCAAAATTCTCCCCAGATGGGAAAAAAATAGCGTTCAGTTACTTTGATGGAACTAAGCGAAAAATTGGAATTGTAGATATTAAGGGAGTGGCTAGTGGGGAGTGGCTAGTGGTTGGGAGAGACCCTTCTTGGAGCGCAGATGGAAAAAGCATTTATTATTCCAGCGATGAAACGGGAATTTTCAACATATATAAAAAAAATTTGGAAACAGGGGAAACAAAAAAAATAACAAATGTTTTAGGCGGTGCTTTTTCGCCAATTGAAACAAAAGATTCCATATTCTACATAAACTACGACAGAGACGGATTTTCTATTTATAGAATTGAAAATAATTCTTCTGCGGCACACCCCGTCAGCTACGCTGCCACCCCGCTAGAAGCGGGGACTTTTGTATCAGACGGAATCTCTTTTGCAAACTCCGAGCGCTCCTATTCTCCAATTCCGCGAATGCCAATTCTTGTGCCTTTATTTGCCTTTGAAGACCGTTCGCCAGATTTTGGCGCGGTGAATACAGGAATTATGGTTCCGAAAATCGGGCTTGCTTTTGGATTGAACGACCCTTTGAATAAAAACTTTTTTCAAGTTGCGGCGTTGCAGCAAATAGGAAAAATTGGCGAAGACAGCCAGAGCGATTTGCTTGCAAGTTTGGAAAATCGCAGTTTTCCAATTACACTTAATCTTGCATTTATGCGAGGTAACACCGTTTCAAAAGACACTGTACGCTACGAAGACCCTCGCAGCTATGAAGATTCTCTGGCAATAAGTGAATATGCCTCCGAGCTTTACAATGCTTTGTTTTCCGCTTCTTACTCTCTTTTCAAAAAAGGAGATTCCCTAACCTTATTCACCGCTTACGACTTAGAAACATTCAACCTTTATCAAGATTTTTTTAAATGGAATTATCACAAGCGATTGCAAGGAGGTTTAATAGCGAGTTTAACAATATTGGACAGCCTTTTGAATTTGCAAGGTTTATATTCTTTTTCTAAATCGGATTTATTTAGACCTGGAACTTTTGCCGAGAGTTTTTCGGTGAGCGAATCTGGTGCGATAATTCCGCATTACAGACGTTTCTATTTGCACGAGTGGGCAGGTTCCGCAAAAATTAAAATCAGCAAACTTTCCCTTTCTCTTTTTGGAGACGGAATTTTAAATTGGCGAAGCAGGGATTCAGATACTCTGGATAATTTTTACCTGCATCCCCTTGTTATGGATGGTTATCCCATTTTGCAAAGCAGCGAGAGTTATTTTAGGCAAGGAACCAGAACCCTTTTGGCAGAAGCAGGCTATGCTTTCTCCATTTATAGCGATTTTAGAAAAAGGTTTGGAATTTTCACAACAAGAAATTTCGATGTCACCCCTTATGTGCAAACAGGGCGCGTGTGGAGTGAAACCGTTGAGGGCAAAAAGTGGCTCCGCAGTTTTGGCATAAACTGGCGTATGGAAAACCATTTATTTTACACCGTGCCTTTCAATTTCAATTTTGGAGTCGCCAGAGGCTTGGACGAACCTAAAAATTTAAGGATAAAAGTTGGAATTGGGGTTATGTAATTATTCAGACTTAAGCTCTCTAGTCATCAGTTCTTCAATGGCGGTGCGAGGGTCTTTTTGTTCAAAAAGCACTTCGTAAACTGCATTTACAATGGGCATTTCAACTCCAACTTTTTGAGCAAGGGCATAGGTGCTACGTGCTGTTGGAACGCCTTCTGCCACCATTTTTATATGCGCCAAAATATCATTCAAGGTTTTACCCTTGCCTATTTGCTCGCCAACAAAACGGTTTCTGCTATGGTGCGACATGCAAGTCACAATCAAGTCGCCAATGCCGGCAAGCCCTGCAAAGGTTCGCGGGTTTGCGCCTAGAACCTCTCCAAGCCTGCGAATTTCTGCCTGCCCCCTTGTTATCAACGCGGCTTTTGTGTTATCGCCAACGCCAACTCCCAAGCCATCTATAATTCCGCCTGCTATGGCTATGATGTTTTTAATACTGCCGCAAAGCTCAACCCCAACCACGTCTTGAGAGGTATAAACCCTAAGCGTTTTATTGCTGAAAGCCCCTTGAATAATTTTTGCGCAAACTTCGTTTTTGCTCGCGGCCACTATGGCAGAATAAACTTCCCTTGCAACCTCTTCCGCATGGGTTGGACCACTGAGAACCGCAAGTTCCTCTTCTGACAGCCATTGAACGTGAGATAGGATTATTTCGCTCATTCTTTTCAGGGAATGCTCGGAAATGCCCTTTGTTGCATTAACCACTATAGGGATTTTTTCAGGTGCCGGGCACTGCCCAAGCTGCTGGGCTACATTTTCCATAAATTGGCTTGGAACCGCTAAAACCAGCATATCCGAATCCTTTATTAGGCTAGGCATATCGGTAGAATACATAAATGCCGCAGGAAGTTCAACACCCGGAAGTTTGTCTTTATATTCTCTTTCCTTTGCTAAAAGCTCGGCTTCTGTGAGCGATGGGGTCCAAAATTGGGTGCTATGCCCGTTTCCGTGCAAAACCTTGCCCAAGGCAAGCCCCCAACCACCCGTTCCTAAAATGGAAACTTTCATGAATGGTAATATAGTAATTTATTTCTATATTTATTATCGGATGAAAAATTTTCTAAAGAAAATCGGTACTTGGATTTTTTTGGGACCTGCTTTAAACGAGTCCTTTAATATAGACGATATTATGAAAGTTGTAACTGTAAATATAATTGCAATATTTGGAACTTCTTATGTAATATTTTTTTTCACGCCATTTTTTTTACAGGGAACCCATCTTCCTTTTTATTGTGTAATGGCTTATATTCTGGCATCTATTCTAATTCTTGTTTTTATTGCTACTCATACAGACAAAGGTATAAAACATTTTAATATTGTAAAAAGTATTGTTGCTTTGACTCTTATACTCTTTTACGGGCTTATTTATGCGAAAATCACTTATGGCGATATATGGTCATTTTTGGTTCCAATTATGATTATTTTTCTCACAGATTTTTTCCTTGGGGTTATCCTATGCCTCTGTTATTTCTTTTTTATGCTGGAAATAGAATATATTTTTGAGATTCATAGTAGGGAGTTGTTTTATCGCTATGTTTGCATCTATTGGTCGCAGGTGATTATGGTAGGCGTTTACGAGGCACTCAGAATAGAATATAACAAAAGAATGCTAAGAGACAAAAGACAAATAGAGATGCTCAGCATAACCGATCATTTAACCAAACTTTACAATCGCAGGCATTTTTCAAATGTCATTAACAAGGAATTTGCAAGGGCAATTAGGCAAAAGGAATGTTTATCTTTTTTGATGATAGATGCGGATAAATTCAAAGACTACAATGACACTTATGGGCATTTGCAAGGTGATGAATTGCTCGTTTCGCTTGCTCAAGTTTTCAATGGAATAGCCAAGCGTTCCGAAGATTTTGTTTTCCGCATGGGCGGCGAAGAATTTGGCGTTTTGCTTCCAAACACCGATTTCAATGGAGCACTCTCAATAGCCGAAAAAATAAGGGAAGAAGTTCAAAGCAACACAAAAATATCCGTCAGCATAGGCGTAGCCTGCGTTTACCCCAAAGTTGGCGAAAATCCAGATAATCTGCTAAAACTTGCGGATAGCAATCTTTATAAGGCTAAGGAGAAGGGGCGGAATGTGGTGGTGGGGTGAGTGTGCAGCTTGCTAATGAACCTTGTATCCTAGATCTTTAAAAACAGCTGCTTGTCTATTGTCAAAAGTTATTACAAAATCAATCTCAACAAGTTCGGCAGAAACAATATGCAAAGCATCTAAAGAACGTAAATTCTTAGAATGTTCCGTTGCTAACTTTCCTGCTGAAATAAATTCGGCTCTGGAAATTTCAATTAAACTTATGAAAGACAATAACTCTTCTATAGTAGAAATTGGGATATTATCTCTTTGTGCTGTTCGTCTTAATTCTGTTTCTGCTAAAATGGAGGAAACTAACGTATAGCCATTATCCAACAACCTTTGTACGTATTGACTAAGTTCATCAGAATCGGGTTCGTCTATAATCAATTTGTATAAAGCTGATGTATCTAAATATACCACTTCAGCCTCTATCTATGTTTATTGATTCCAGCGATGGATGCTCTATTTTATGCTTTGGCAAATTCAGGATGCTTCTTTGTTTAGTTTTTGGAACAAACATAACTTTTAAACCCTTGTAAGACTGGGGTAAATCTATAACCTTGGCGAGTTCGTCTGCCAAATACTCCGTAGGTGCTGTTGCTACATAAGCCATAAAAAGTCCTCTTTTATTATAATATAGAAAAATATTAGTGAGTCAAAGACATTGGGGAATATAATTAGCTAATTTTCTTCCTGATAATAAACTTTGTAAAATTTCCCTTTTTTATCCTCTCCTTGTTCTATTAGGTTACGGTCGCCGTGGATATAGATGTGGAAATTTTTATCCAATTTTATAACGCTTTTCAATAAACGGGCTTGTTTTT
>Ga0268262_10003092_pt1 | contig 18369 bp, 9 predicted proteins | sample TergutNc150P3_FD_190354 | JGI IMG/M metagenome (GOLD analysis project Ga0268262, IMG submission 190354) | Nasutitermes corniger P3 segment gut microbial community from laboratory colony in Florida, USA - Nc150 P3 (SPAdes) (version 2) | ecosystem: Host-associated > Arthropoda: Insects > Digestive...
GCTGCCGTAATATCAAAGCCGTCTTCATGCGGGAAACCGTTTGGTTTTCCTCCAAGTCCTGTAGTAATAAAACGAAGTTGTCTGTCATTCATGTCAAGGCATCTTCGCCAGATAATTTTACGAGGATCAATGTTAAGTTTGTTACCCTGAAAAATATGATTGTCGATGATTGCCGATAAAAGATTATTTGCCGTGGAGATTGCGTGGAAATCACCTGTAAAATGAAGGTTGATATCTTCCATGGGAATTACCTGCGCCCATCCGCCGCCTGCGGCTCCGCCCTTAACGCCGAATACCGGTCCTAACGAAGGTTCCCTGAGAGCGATCATTGTCTTTTTCCCGATTAATGAAAGTCCGTCCGCGACACCGACAGTTGTTGTTGTTTTACCTTCGCCTGCCGGCGTGGGGCTAATTGCCGTTACAAGAATAAGATGCCCGTCTTTTTTAGCTTTGTTTATTTCAAGAAAATTAAAATCAACTTTTGCCTTGTATTTTCCGTAAGATTCGATTAAATCAATGGGAATTCCCGCTTTGGCGGCTACATCCGTAATGTGCAGCGCATGTTCAGGATACACCGACTGCGCAATTTCTATGTCGGAACCGGAAAATTTCTTAGGAGTTGACATTTTTTGATGATGTATCAAACACAAAAAAAAGTCAATGTATGAGGAAACACACCGATTAACCGGAAGATTAAATATTAGTCCATTGTTATTTAGAGCATTTTATTGGATAATTACTTTTATGTTTAGAACAATTGTGGTAGTCGCGTATGTAATTTTTTCCATGATTTTCTTAATTCCTTTTGGAGCTATTGCTATATTGTTTTACTTTTTGGGATTTAAAAAACCAATGTCATGGTTTTTTTTCTGGTGCGCTACGGGTTGGGGTCGATTTTTACTTTTATTGTCAGGGTGTACTGTAATTGTTAAGGGCCGTGAAAACATACCGAAAAACGAAGGCGTTTGTTTTGTCGGTAATCACTGCGGCTATTTCGATATTGTCCTTCTGCTTGCCTATTGCGGCAGACCCATTGGCTTTATTGCCAAAAAGGAACTTCTTTTTATACCGTTAGTGAATATATGGGTTTTTTTGATTGGCGGACTGTTTATAGATCGAGGCTCTTCCAGAAAAGCACTGCGGACAATTCATAGCGGTGTCGAAAGGATTAAAAAAGGCAGCGGTATGATTATCTTCCCGGAAGGTCATCGTTCAAAGGGACAAGGCCTTCTTCCGTTTCACCCGGGTTCCCTGAAATTGGCAACAATGGCGGAAGCCCAAATCGTCCCCGTCGCAATTTCCGGCAGTTATGATATTTTTGAAAAGAACGGCAGAGTAGTACGTTCTTTCGCTCAAATCAGTTTTTGTCCGCCTATCATTACGGCGGCTCTGCCCCCCGAAGAAAGAAAACAGGTTTTATCGGATCGCATTTTTTTGGTAATAAAAGATGAATTAGAAAAGCAGGCTGCGGCTACTTGTAACTAAAAGATATTGATCCGGTTTAATATATAATATTTTCTTTCATGTTATAATATAGATAAGTATCTATGATTTTTTGAGGAGGAAATTATGCTTCCGATTATGTTACAGCTTTATAATGTTCGTGATGAACTGAAGAAAGACTTTGACGGGACTCTTGCGGAAATCGCGGGAATCGGTTACAAGCATGTGGAACTGGCTCTTGGCAGAGCATTTGGGAAAACTGCCGCTCAATTTAAGGATGCGCTTGATAAGGCGGGGCTTAGCGCTGTTTCAGCTCATGTTCCCTACAGGGATATGATAGCAGACCCGGAAAATGAAATAAATTTTCATATTGATATCGGCTGTAAATACATTGTTGTTCCCTTCCTGTCGGATGATGACAGGAGTACAGGGCCTAATTATGAAGAAGTCAAAAAAGGTATTGCCCGTTTGGGTGAAATTGTAAATAAAAAAGGAGCGGTATTGCTGTACCATAATCATGAATTTGAATTTCTGGATTACAACGGCAAATACGCTCTTGACGATCTCTTTGACAGCATTCCCGCTAATCTTCTCCAAACTGAAATTGATGTCTGCTGGGTTAGGGTAGGCGGGGTAGATCCGGCTCAATATATTCTGAAATATACAGGCCGTTCACCTGTTGTCCACCTTAAAGATTTTGATACTTCCGGCGGAGGCGCAATTAAGGCTGAGTACGACCTTATTGGAGAGGCAAAAAAGGCTCGTTCATCGGGTTCTTTCCCGTTTAGGGCTGTAGGGTACGGAATTCAGGATATTCCCGGCATTATAAAGGCGTCTCTACAGGCAGGCGCCAAGTGGTTTGTGGTAGAACAGGACCTCCCTTCCCCCGGGAAAACTTCAATAGAGTGCGCAAAGGACAGCTTTGATTACTTGAAAAAATTTTAAGTTATTGGGGCTTGTTTCAAATCTTTAGCTTTTGGAACAAGCCTCTATCATTAAAGTTGAATAATTGACTATGCTGTATGCCTTGACTCTTTTACGTTTTTTATTACAGAATAAACAACAGGTAATAATTGTATCGGTTCATTCCCCGGTTGTGTAATGGTAGCACGATAGACTCTGGATCTATTTGTGGGGGTTCAAATCCTCCCTGGGGAACAATTTCCTGCTATTTCGGTAAATAAGTACGTAGCTTTTCTATGACATTTTCGAAATCAATCGGTTTTCCGATATGATCGTCCATGCCGGCAGCTAGGCATTCCTCTATATCTTCACGGAATGCGTTTGCAGTCATGGCTACGATGGGGACGGTTTTCCCCTTTGTAACATCCAGCGACCTGATACGCCGCGTCGCTTCGAAACCGTCCATTTCAGGCATCTGTACATCCATAAAAATCAACTCGTATCTGTCCGGGGCTTCACTGAACATGCGTACGGCATCTGCGCCGTTTTCAGCGCAATCTATCTCCAATTGTGTCGGTTCAAGCAGGGCAAGTACGACTTCGCGGTTGATTTCCACATCTTCTACAAGTAAAATGCGCCGTCCCGTAAAAAGACCGTTAATATCTGTCTGCGTTTCCTCCGCTTGCCGATTATCCACGTTATTAACGATTTCATTTGTTTTGCCTCTCTTCGCCATGATCGTAAAGCTGAAAACAGAGCCTTTCTCCGGCTCGGATATGACCCATATCTTACCACCCATCAATTCAACAATACTTTTGGAAATAGCGAGCCCCAGCCCGGTACCGCCGTATTTACGCGTTGTGCTGCTCTCGGCCTGTTGAAAGGACATGAACAGGCGTTTTTGCTGTTCGCTGCTTATACCAATTCCGTTATCTGTTACGGAAATTTGTATTGTGTAAATATCTTTTTCCTCTCCAATACAGTGCGCCTCCAGAACGATCGATCCTTTTTCCGGCGTGAATTTGACCGCGTTACTTAAAAGATTGGTAATAACCTGAGCCAGCCGCTGATCATCGGCTATCAGAGTTTTAGGAATTTTACTGTCAATGTGTATCGTGAGTTTTTGATTTTTTTCATCCACGCGGAAATTGATAACCGCAGCTGTGTTTTGCAGCATCTTTTCAAAGTTGAATTCTACCGGAGACATTTCCAGCATATTGGCTTCGATTTTTGACATATCCAGTACATCGTTAATAACTCCTAGCAGATGTGTTGAGGCGTCTTTAATCTTGTCCAGCGCGTAATCTTTGCGTTCCATATCTTTCGCGTTTTTACCGATTGCAGTCATACCGGTTATCGCATTAAGCGGAGTGCGCATCTCGTGGCTCATGTTTGCGATAAAGCGGCTCTTTGCCTCTGACGCGCTCTTTGCTTCCTCAGCTTTTTTTAAATACGATATATCCGAAAAATTTTCCAGCAATGCGGTGCGTCCGTTATAATTGATTTTTGTCACAGACTTAATAACCGGAATAATTTCGCCGCCCGCAGTTTTAAATTGCCGCTCGGAGTGATCTGTAGATTGGTTATAATCCAGTATAGGACAGACTTTATCTGTGCAAAAAATAGTTTTGCAATTTTGACCGACAATTTTATCTCTTGTGCTGCCATACATACGGGTAACAACCGGGTTTATATCAATAATTTCAAAAGTTTCAGCGTCAATTATGACAATGCCGCTTTCTACGTTATTAAATATTATTTCAAGCTGCTTTTTTATTAAGCGGTTTTTTTGGTAAAGAACGAGAATCAATATGAGAGCTACCGAAGACATGCAGATTGCTCCGATAAGCCACGGACGCTGTTCCCGCATTGTCTTTGACCGATAATCAAAAGTTTTACTTTCCCACCGTTTTGAAATGGTTTTTATATCGATGTACGCAAGCGCCTTGTCAATAACAGATAAAAGAACATGTTCGTTTTTATTATAGGCGATAACATAATCAATGGTGTTGTTAAATACGTAATTGGCTTTATAATTTGACATTTCATAATAATGAGTTAACGCGAAAAGAGCGTTAGTGCCGGCCATAACAAGGTCTACTTCGCCGCGGTCCAGGGCCAGGAAAGCGGCATCCTGGGAAGGATACATAGTCGCGTTTACGGCTTCAGGAAACCAGTCCTGAAACATACTAGCCCAGGCTGTACTTTTAATCAGGCCGATTTTTGCGTATTGTATTTCGCTGATATTGATATTCGGAAAATTATATCTGGACACGAGCGCGTAATTTTCAGACAGATATATATACTTCGACCATAAATAACGGTTGAGCCGCTCCGGAGAAGCAATAAGATCGAGACATATAGGAGCCCCGTCATTAAATATCTGAAAAACCTCGGCCCAGGATGCGTCCCCTGAATTAACGACCTCAAAAGAAAGTCCGGTAATTTTAGTCACTTCGTCAAGTACGTCGAAGGCTATGCCTTCCCATTTTTTTTCGAATTTGTTGTAATAGTCAAGCGGGTAAAACCACGGCGCGGCTGTTACCGGCACAACGGAGGTATTTCGTAAATAAGCTTTTTCTTCGGCATTTAAACTTTTTAAGAACTTGTTTTTTATGTAATTATCCTGGCCGTCATTGTATAGTTTGTTAACATGCTGAATGCCGCCGTTTCTCAGAGCTTTTGTTACAACCGAAATAACAGGAGCAAGCTCATAATTTTTCGCTGTCATGGAAATCGGGCTGAAAATCAACGGAAGGAAATCTTCAACAACCACGTCACCGAAAGCGTCAAATGCGGCTTCTCCGACGTTATAATCAATGAATGCGTCCGCATCCCCGCTCTTTATCAACTGATATACACTATCGTAGTCTCTAGCCAGAATAATTTCGTAAGTTTCAGGTAAAAGCGTGGCGGCAACTATTTCTATCGTGACAGAATTTTCCAAAAACACATAACGCAAGGTATGCATTAAGGCAACTCTGTCAAGAGGCAAACTGTTTTCAATGCGCATTATTTTAAGCGATCGTCCGGTAATGGGATCGGTCATAAAATATGTCTTAAGGCGTTCATCGGTGGCCATCATATTTCCAAAATCAACCTCGCCGGTATTGAGTTTTTCGAGTATATCACCCCATTCAAGAATGTCGGGTTGAAATTCGATCCCTAACAGCGTTGTCAGCCAGTCGCAAAACAGAGCGACAAATCCGCCGATTTTACCATCTTCCGTTATAAATGCCTCAGTACTTGGGGTTGACCCGTAAATAAGATGATCATCGCGTTTTTGAAGGTTTTCAATAGTTTTTATTTCATCTTCCGTTATGCCCGGAATATCCCGAAACGATGTGAGCATAACCGGTTCCGTATGTTTGCCGATCTGTTTTGTAACAGGTTTAACGCAGCTTGAAAGCGTCATTGTAAAGAAAATAACGGAAAGTACTATATATTTAACAATTTTTTGACTGTTTATCATTTTTTCCGGTATCTCCTCATTATTCCGAAATAACTATAAAGGACTTTATTATTATTTCAGTATCATTAAAATATGAAAAAAATGCAATATACTTGAATATTGTAACAATAAAATACCATACGAAATAACAGCGGAAATTGTTAGCATAAATATACTTATAATAATCCTTTATGGTATCGTAAAATCAAGAGTTAACATTATTGCGATTTATACAGTCTTCCGCAAGATTTGCGGTTTCGGTAAATTCACTGTGGAGCAAATGTTCGGCCATTGAATCAAGCAGTTCCATGATAGAAAGCGGCCAATTTTTTTGTCGCAAAAGCGAAAGCCTGTCTTTAGCGGTTTTTTTGTCCTGTTCCGCGCAGGCTTCCTTTATTATAGTTAGTTTTTCATGCAGATAGACTATGTCGTCATAACGGTTTTGATCCGCATCTTCATTATCAATGTTGTCTTTAATTAACTTGTTTTTTTCAATAACCGCCCGCAGTGAGGTCAAAAATGACGGCGTTTCTTCTGATAATAAAGCAATATCCCGTTCGCGTCCCGCTTTTTCCAATTTAGCGGCAAAGGCGGAAAGTCCCGTTTCACCGATATTCGCCAGTGCGCTTTTCATTGCATGGACATTGATGATATATGACTGTATATCCTGTTCTCCGTAATTGTTCAGTTTTTCGAATATTGTTCCCAGTACGGTAAAAGCTTTTTCAGCGTCCCGGATGAAAATCTTTGTAAGTTCTTTATTTACAGACGGCTGAACAGAGCTTTTCCCTAAATTGTTCTTTTGCCGCGCGGCTTCAACCGTTTCAGCGGGGTATTTATCGCGCACCAATTTATTTAATACGGCGTTTAACTGGTGTATATCTATAGGTTTGGATATAAACCCGTCAAACCCGTTTGCCAAAAAAATTTCTGTCTGTCCCGTCAGCGCGTTAGCTGTCAGCGCGATAATAGGTTGTTTATACCCCAAATCGCGTATTTTTTTTGCCGCTTCTATCCCGTCCATCTTCGGCATAAAATGATCCATAAAAATAATGTCGTAAGACGCGCCGCCTTTGATTTTCTCTATTGTTTCAAGCCCGCTCTCGGCTGTATCTATTGTCAATCCGTAAGGAGCCATAAGCCCCTTGGCGACATACAGATTTGTTTCTACGTCGTCAACAATAAGAACCTTTCCGTAAGGCATATATTCGCGTACAACCTGCGGAGCTTTTTTCATCTGCGACATCTTGCCCAGGCGGAACAACATAAGATTTTCAACTATTGCTTTGCCCAATACCCCATTGTCAACAATTCCCTGGGGCAAACGCACCGTAAATACCGAACCTTTTCCTTGCTCGCTTTCCACAGAAATTTCGCCGTTCATTAAATCGATGAGCCGCTTTGTTATATTCATGCCCAATCCCGCTCCTTCGGTCGCGCGGTTGGCTTCAAGATTAAAACGGGTATACTCGTCAAACAGTTTGTCCAACTGCTCACGGGTCATGCCCTGTCCGGTGTCGTTTACACGGAATAAAAGCGTAATCATGAACGGTTTATCAGACGGTTCAACGGCGATTGACAATGAAACCTTGCCTGCATCTGTATATTTAAATGCGTTGGAAAGTAAATTGTTGAGAATCTGTTTTATACGCAGTTCATCGCCGAATAATGTCAATGGAATGTTTTCGTCTAAATGAAGATCAAATACAATCGGCTTGCTGTCGAACCGCATGATATTCAAATGAACAGTGTCGTTAATCAGGCTTGGTACGTCGTAATTAATCGGTGTCAGTTCAAGTTTACCCGCTTCTATTTTGGACAAGTCGAGTATGTCGTTTATGAGGCCGAGCAGCAAATAGCCTGAATTGTAGATTCTGCTTAAAGCTTCCTGCATATCATTTGAAAGTGTTTCATCCTGCAGTTGAATTTCGGTGATGCCCAAAATTGCGTTCATCGGTGTACGTATTTCGTGGCTTACCTTTGCAAGAAAAGCGGATTTAGCGGCATTAGCTGCTTCCGCGTCGGCTTGTTTTTTTGCCAATAATTTCATATTGGTAACATCATGCGCTACTTCGATGTATCCCATAGTTTTACCGTCTAAATCCTTGAGTATTGCGGTATCGACCTGGAATGAAAAGTTTTTTTCGGAAAAATATGTTTGAGTCTGTCCTTTTTTCGCGCAGATTATACCGCAGTTCTCGGTATTACAGACAACGGAACCCCAATTACTGCACGGTTTACCTATGGCGTCTTTTAGTGTTATTCCCAGGATCTGTTCAACCCTTGTATTTATAAATGTCCAGTTTGTATTCTCGTCAGTAACGGATATGGGTAATGGTATAGCGTTAAGAATTGAATTATACCAATGGGCCATTGTCTGGGATTTTTCGTTTTCCAGATTCACCTGTCTGAATAAAAACAGTAATACCGTGATTAAAGCCGTTGCCAATAAAGCGCCAAGTACGGAGAGGAACAACGCCATATTTCTTGTACTTTCATAGTATTTGTCATAAGGCGTTACAACTCCCATATACCAGCCGTTGTAAAGTCTTTCAATAAATACAATGGATTTGATACCGCGGTAGTCGGTCGTTATGATCTCATCTATATAACCATTCTTCCCTAATTCATATTCATAAGCCGCTATATAACTTCGCACATTGCGTAACAACATACCCAGCATCGAAGGTTCAGGGTGAGCGATTAGTTCCATTCTGTCATTTAACAGAAAACCGTAACCGTTCTCGGCAAATTGAGTATCAATGGCAAGTTGTTTGATTAAACTGAGTGTAATATCCAGGCATACAACACCAAGCGGATTGCCGTTTTCGCCGAATATACGGCGGGAAAATGTAATTGTAATTTCTCTGGTTATATAACTGTAATAAGGCTTTGTAATCCCTATGTCCCCGTCCGCCTCAACAGCCGCAATATACCAGGGTAGGTTTTGGGGCACAAAGCTTTCCGGCGGACTCCAGCTTCCTTCTCCGGCTATAAATTTTTTTTCAAATACGTCAAAAACCCCGTAAAAACCAATAGCGCCGAAGAGACGTTTTTCTATGTTATCCTTAATATAATTATTCATATATATGATATATCTTTGCACTCTATCGGCATTGCCTTCCAGTAAAATGATATCGCGTATGGTTTCGGCAACGCCTCCCAGTAATGTTTCCGGTTCTTTCATATAGGATTTAATATTGGCTTCTGTATTTAAGATTGCGTTTTTCACATCACTGCGTAAGTTCTCGCGTTCCATGTTGCTTACAAACCAATAACTTGCAATGACCATCAGCCCAAAAGCCAGCGCTACAAAAAGTATCTGCATATAACGAGTGACTTTCTTTCTCGCTTTTTGCCCAAACTCGTCCATATTTTATTTTACTACCTTCTTTTTAAAGACGCCAGCAAAATATTAGGATAGTATCGATAATATAAAATCAGGAGTTAACGTTATTGCGATTTACATAGTCTTCCGCAAGATTTGCGGCTTCGTTAAATTCACTGTGGAGCAAATGTTCGGTCATTGAATCCAGCAGTTCCGTAATCGACTGCGACCAGCTTTTTTGTCGCAGAAGCGAAAGCGTGTCTTTGGCGGTTTTTTTGTCCTGTTCCGCGCAAGCTTCCTTTATTACGGTTAATTTTTCATGCAGATAAACCATGTCATCATACAGATTTTTATCCGTATTTTCATTGTCAATGTTGTCTATGTTTAATTTATTTTTCTCAACCTCTTCCCGTAGCGCGGATAAGAACACCTGTGTTTCTTCTGTTAATATGGAAATATCCTTCTCACGTCCGGCTTTTTCCAATTTAGCGGCAAAGGCGGAAAGCTCTGACTCGCCGATATTCGCAAGCGCGCTTTTCATCGCGTGGACATTGATAATATACAATTGTATGTCTTCATCAACGTAATTACCCTGTTTTTTATAAATTGTCTCCAATACATTAATGGCTTTTTCCGCGTCCCGGATAAAAATCTTTGTAAGTTCCTTATTTACAGACGGTTGTCCGGAACTTTTTCCCATATTATTTTTTTGCCGCGCGGCTTCAACCGTTTCGGCAGGATGCCTGTCGCGTACCATTTTATTTAATACGGCGTTTAATTGAGGTATATCTATAGGTTTGGATATATACCCGTTAAAACCGTTTTTCAAAAAAACTTCTGCCTGTCCGGTCAGCGCGTTAGCTGTCAATGCGACAATAGGTTGTGTATACCCCAATTCGCGTATTTCTTTTGTCGCTTCTATTCCGTCCATTTTCGGCATAAAATGATCCATAAAAATAACGTCGTAAGACGCTCCGTCTTTGATTTTTTTAATCGCTTCAAACCCGCTGTCGGCTGTATCTATTGTTAATCCGTAAGGAGACATAAGCCCCTTGGCAACATAAAGATTCGTTTCCAAATCGTCTACTATCAATACTTTTCCGTAAGGCATATACTCGCGTACAACCTGCGGAGCTTTTTTCATCTGGGACATCTTGCCGAGACGGAACTGCATTAGGTTTTCTACCATTGCTTTACCCAATACCCCGGCATCAACAATTCCCTGAGGCAGACGCACCGTAAACACCGAACCTTTACCTTGTTCGCTTTCCACAGAAATTTCGCCGTTCATCAACGCAACAAGCCACCTTGTTATATTCATGCCCAGTCCGGCTCCCTCGGTTGTGCGGTTGGCTTCAAGATTAAAACGGGTATACTCGTCAAACAGTTTATTCAATTGTTCGGGGGTCATGCCCTGCCCTGTATCGCTTACGCGGAACAGGAGCGTAGTCATGGACGGTTTATCGGACGGCTCAATGGAAATTGAAAGCGAAACCTTGCCTGAGTCTGTGTACTTAAACGCATTTGAAAGCAGATTGTTAAGAATCTGCTTAATACGCAGCTCATCTCCGAACAATGTCAACGGAATGTTTTCATCTACGTGAAGATCAAATACAATAGGCTTATTATCAAACCGCATAATATTCAAATGAACAGTATCGTTGATCAGGCTTGGGACATCGTAATTAACCGGTATAATTTCCAGCTTTCCCGCTTCTATTTTGGAAAGGTCCAATATATCGTTTATAATACCAAGCAATAAATAGCCTGAATTGTAGATTCTGCTTAATGCTTCATTCATATCATTTGAAAGTGACTCATTCTGCAGTTGAATTTCGGTGATACCTAAAATAGCGTTCATAGGAGTGCGTATTTCGTGGCTCATGTGCGATAAAAATTGAGTCTTGAAACGGCTGCTTTGTTCGGCATGTTCTTTTGCATCAATTATTTCGGTTATATCGATTGTATGTTGAATTTGAGCTGTCTTTCCGTCTGTCCATTCTATGTATTTGTCTGTATTGCGGTATATGCGGTTTGTAATGGGGTGTCGCTTTTCCCATACAACAGTTCCGTGTGGGTCTTTATCCAGTTCGTAACAGGGACAAAAATCACATATATCATCCTGGTCTCTCATAAAAAGTTTATAACACAGCTTTCCGGTACAATCGCCCTCAATGTTAAATTGTTTCTTCATATAGTCATTAACAAAAAGAATTTTGCCGGTATGCGGAATAGTAGCATATATCTGCGCGTCAATTCCGTTCAGAATATTTATAAGGATATTGAGTGATTGCTTTGATTGATTCGCCTGTGCTTCAGCGTTGGCCTGTTTTTTCGCCACTTCTCTTATTTCAGCTATCGCAGCCTTTATCTCACGTAAATCACGCATATAAGCGGCCAAAATAATTTCGTTATTATGTTTAACGCGAATGAGCGTACATTCGCCGGGTATTAGTTCACCCTTTGGATTCTGGTATGTCCATTCAAAACGGCAGTAACCGTCGGAAATAACTTTTTCATCAAATTGAGCCATTTTTTTGCTTGATAGCTGCCCGTCCGGCTGGTATTCCGGCCAAAGATTAAAAAAATTCTTGCGAAATTCCTGTTTACTTGATAATCCAAACATATTAACCGCGGCATCATTACATTCAAAAAAATCAAAATTTTCATTGTGCATATTGGCGCCTAAAGGCATTGCGTCAAACATAATCCGCATACGTTCATCCGCCTTATCTTTCTCCGCGGAAATACGCCCCAGTATTATAATGAGTATTACTGCCATTGCCATACCCAATGCGGTAAGGAACAATGCCATGCCTCTTGTGCTTTGATAATATTTATCATAAGGCGTTACAATTCCCATATACCAGCCGTTGTAGAGTCTTTCGATAAAAACAATGGATTTAATGCCCCGGTAGTCGTTTGTTATGATCTCATTAATATAACCATTCTGCCTTAATTCGTCCTCATAAGCCGCTATATAGCTTCTTACATTTCTTAAACGCACACCCAGCAGCGAAGGATCCGGGTGGGCGATTAACTCCATATTCTGATTTAACAGGAATCCGTAACCGTTTTCGGCAAATTGAGTATTAATGGCGTGCTGCTTGACCCTTTCAATGAATATATTAAGGCATATAATACCCAGGGGTTGGTTAACATCATCGAAAATTCGGCGTACAAATGTAATAATTTCTCCCTCTGTGGCTATATTAAAATACGGCGGAGTGACTCCTATGTCTCCGTTCGCCTCGACAGCCGCAATATAAAATGGACGGTTTTGCATATCATAATCATCCGGCGGCTTCCAATTCACATCCCCGGAGAGAAATACTCCCCCAAACACTTCGAAAAACCCGTAAAAACCATGGACACCCAGAAGACGTTTTTCCTCGTTATTTTGCATATAATAATTAATGTTCTGGATATATCTATTTACCGTTTCAGCATTAATGCCTATTAAAATCATGCTGCGGATGGTTTCTGAAATACCGGCCAATATTGTTTCTGGTTCCAGCATATCGGCTTTGATATTGGCTTCTGTATTTGAAATCGCGTTTTTTACATCACCCTGTAAGTGTTCGCGTTCAATATTGCTCACAAACAAGTAACTTGCAATAACCATCAAGCCAAATGCCAGTACCACAAACAATATCTGCATATACTGAGTGACTCTTTTTAACGTTTTATGTATAAACTCGTCCATATCTTAATTTTAATCCTTTGTCTTAAAAGACGCCAGTAAAAAATTAGGTTTGATATCGTTTCTCATGAGGGGAAAATCCTTGATTTTATTCATAAAAATATATGTAAAATTCGCCGATGATATAATAGAATTATTTGGGGAGGTTTTTTAATGTCTGACAGCGATGATCTGGATCTTGAAGGTGACGGTGCTCCGGATTCCGGCGGTCCTGCGAAAAAAGGCGGAGGCCTTGGCAATTTATTACCAACAATCCTCAAATTTGTGGCTATTGGTATAGGCGCTTTGATTTTTATTATTACTGTCTGTGTAATTACCTATAATATAATGAACAAGGGCGGGAAGTCTCAAACAGTGCTTCAGGACCCTACTTCGCCTTATTCAGGTAAACGCCCGGAATACAATTATTACGATATGATCGGTTCTATAACAACCAAAACCAAGGATTTTCCCTCCGCTTCAACGGTTACTGTGGAAATGATTATTGGCTACGACTTAAATGATTTGAACGCTTCCGCCGAGTTGGTCAGCCGCCGTTATGAATTAAGGGATTTCGTACGGCGTTATTTTACCGGAAAATACGCGTCGGATTTGGTCCCTGAAAGGGAAGAAGAACTAAAAAAAGAAATACGGGAAATGCTTAATACCCGTTTTTTAGATACTGCGAGAGCGCGAATTATACTGTTTAACAGATTAGATGTATCTGAAGCGTTTTAATCCTTAATCTTGTAAAGAATATGGTTAAGGTTTATCATAAATAAAAATATCCAGGGGTAATTATGACAGAAGTTCTGTCTCAGGATGAAATAGACCAGTTATTAACCGCTATAAATGCCGGAGAAACCGAGCCTGAAGATTTCAGGCCGGCTGCGGACAGCCGGAAAATAAAGATCTATGACTTCAAACGCCCTGATAAATTCTCAAAAGAACAGATAAGAACTGTATCAATAATGCACGAAACCTTTGCCCGTCTTACCACTACGAGTCTTTCAGCGCAGCTTCGAAGTATGGTTCATGTCCATGTCGCTTCTGTAGATCAGCTTACCTATGAAGAATTTATCCGCTCCATACCTACCCCTACCACTTTGGCGATTATCAATATGGATCCCCTCAAGGGCAACGCCATTCTGGAAATAGACCCTGCGATAACCTTTTCAATAATTGACCGTCTTTTCGGCGGAACGGGTGAAGGCACAAAATCGCAGCATGAACTTACAGATATTGAACAGTCCGTAATGGAAGGGATTATCGTCCGTATTTTGGGAAATATGCGCGAAGCGTGGACTACGGTTATTGATCTGCGCCCCCGTCTCGGGCAGATCGACACAAACCCGCAATTTGCGCAGATTGTACCGCCTACGGAAATGGTTGTTCTTGTAACGCTTGAAACCAAGGTAGGCGATGTAGAAGGCATGATGAACTTCTGTATCCCGTACCTTACCATAGAACCTATTATCGGTAAGTTGTCGGCGCAATTCTGGTATTCATCGGTCAGACGCAACGCTACTACGGAAAACCTGAATGTTCTAAAGGAGAAGCTTGCAACGGTCGATGTTAATGTAACAGCCGAAATCGGAAAAATAAACGTTCCTGTACGGGATGTGCTTTCTTTACAGATTGGGGATGTAATCCGGCTTTATAATACCCGCATTGGCGATCCCTATTCATTGAATATCGGCTCCAGGAAAAAGTTTCTGTGCCGCCCAGGTATTATCGGGAAGAAAATAGCGGTTCAGATAACGCACAAAATTGAAGAAGTCGGGCAGGAAGAATTTGAAGAGCTTGCGTCCGAAGGAGAAGAATTATGATGAGTGATGGCGCCCTTTCCCAGGATGAAATAGACGCTTTATTGTCAGGTGTAGATTCATCAGCTCTCAGCGGCGGAAGCACTGCGGCAGTCGCTAGTCCTGCGGCGGCGGGTGCGGGCGGCAGTTTTGACACTGACGCTCTTGAAAAGTTTTTTTCTTCAACTACAGGCGCGCTTTCCGCCAATCTTGCGGCTCTTACCGGAACAACAGTAAGTCTTGTCGGCCCTGAGGTTGCTTCTTCATCACGGGATAATTTGTTAACGTTGATCCCCGGTATGGTAACTGTAGTAAATACCAATTTTACTTCAGGTTTCCCCGGCGAACATTGTTTTATTTTTTCCGAGGAATCAGCTAAAGCAATTGCAAGTCTGATGACCAAGGAAACTGATATTCAGCTTGATGATATGGCAATGTCAGTAATCGGCGAAGTTGTTTCCCAGATTGCGGGAACTCAAATAACCGCCCTTACGGATAAAACCGGAAATAAATCTATAGCTTCTGCTTCTCCGTCGGCGGCGAATGTTCCTAAAGCCGCGGCGGCACTTCCTGCCGGTGAATTTGCCGTTATGACTTATGGTCTTGAGATGGGCGATGGTCTTTCCCACCAGATTTGGGAAGTTTTAGGTCTGTCACCCGCAGTCGATATTTCCAATAGTTTGGGCGGCAAATCCCCCGCTAAGTCCTCAGGGCAGCAAATGCCGATGGGTATGGGCGGAATGAACATGAATGCGGGAATGCAAATGCCGAATATGGGAATGAATATGGGGGGTATGCAAATGCCAAATATGGGAGGTATGCAAATGCCGATGGGTATGGGCGGAATGAATATGGGCGGCGGAATGTCCAATCTTGGTCCGACAAATGTACAACCTGTGCAATTTCCCAATCTGATGCAGCCGAAACTCGGCGCTCACGAGGCAGGCAATATCGGTCTTATCATGGACGTATCCATGGAGATGACTGTAGAACTCGGTCGTACCCGCAAACTTATTAAAGAAATACTTGGAATGGGTGAAGGCACCATTATTGAGTTGGACAAACTCGCCGGTGAGCCGGTTGACATCCTTGTCAACCACAAACTCATCGCAAAAGGCGAAGTTGTAGTCATTGATGAAAATTTCGGCGTCCGTGTAACCGAAATTGTGTCGCCAATGGAACGCATTAACGATATGGGGTATAACTACTAAAATGCCTACTTTCTGTGGATAATAGTAGGCATTTCTACATTGAAAGTTTTTAGTACACAGGTTTTACCTTTGTCAAAAAGACCGTTTTTAACAGTGGAAGAGCGAATTTTTTCTTCAGTTTCAGGGGTAGTTATAATGTCGCAGAGCTGGCGGGAATTTGATTCCATAGCTTTTTCATTAAAGGCTCTGTAGGAACGCATCTCAACAGGATTAAATGTCGCTCCTCGCGCTCCGTTTTCTATTGCCACTTTGCGGAATAATTCAATTTCTTCTTCCTCACCGATAAAGAAAAGCCCCCTGGTATTGACTGACTTTTTTTCGCTGCTTTTGTGTTCATGCTTACGCGACCCAAAACGGCGCCAATCGTTTGAACCGCGAACCTCGTCAAGCGCGGCAATGACTTGTTCCATAGTCGCGGCATGAGCGCGCTCACCATGTCTGATCCGCAGGTTTACAACAGGCGCGTGAACAAAACACCGGTACAAAAAACCGTTGCCGGGAACGTCAAGACGCGCGCGTGGGATTATATTTTTTTCCACCAAGTCCGCGTCGGAACGCGAAACAATAAACCAGATGACTTCTTTTTCTACCGGAATAGTTATCCTCATAAGACCTAATCTGTCTCTCAACCCCGCTCCGGTACCAAAAAAAACAACAGGTACGCCGATACCAAGTTCCAATATCGCGCGAGCAAGTGTGTCGCCTGATCCTCTGGAAACCGTGCAAGCTATAAGCGCGTGTTCTTCAAGAAAAAGTTTATCCGTTTTTTCGCAAAGGTTATTGAGTTTTTCCATGTCAAAAGAATAAGGCGTCCCCCTTAAAATACCGATATGTTGGGAAAAAATACTGCCGCGTCCGCCCATTCCAAGATCAGTCGCATCAATAATACGGCGCATAACACTTTCTTCATATACAGAGGGAACATACATCCTGTAAATCAACGCGCGGCCTTCATCAAGCTTGGTAACCGGCCGCAGTCCGAGAAAACCGCGTTTGTCAAGGAGAAATGTTTGCTTGGCGCGCTGGACAAAAACTTCGGGAAGCGCAAGGTCGGTAAGCGTCTGATCAAGAGCGGGGATTATATTTATGTCGGCAATACAGATGATACATGAAATAGTAGTTTCCATAATTCTCCCTACATATTTTTTAACATGCGTTTCGATCTTGCTTTCTCAACTATACCTGATATAAGAATCACAATAATCGGAAAAACACTCGCTGTCGCCACAATACCGAAAGCGCCGTCCGCGCGCAAAGAATCGCGCCCGAGACCCAACCCCATAGTTATAATGATGGGAACGGTTATAGGGCCGGTGGCAATGCCGGCAACGTCCCACGCTATTGAAGAAAAATCTTCCGGCGCGAATATTGTCAGGATTAGAGCAAAAACATAACACGGCACAAGAATCCACGAAAGATGAATGCCTCCGACGGGCAGCATATTACTGAACAACACCCGCGCAAAACCAATCACCATACCGCCGCCGACACCCATAGCCGCAATCATTATCAATTTTGAACGTTTAAAAATACCGGTGGTCATTTCTTCTACGGTAACAGCTGTAACCGCAAGTCCGGGTTCCGCATAGATCGCGAAAAATCCAAGAATGAAAACAATAAAAAGTATTACGATGTAAGCGCCAATCGTCCCTAATTTTAAAGACATTGCGTCTTTAATTGGAATATGGGTATAACTGTCGCCGTTAAGACGTTGAGGAAAAAATTTTTCAAGAGTCGGTCCGTTTTTCCCCTGTACCCAGATATAGGTGTCAGGTCCGTTTTCTCCCGCTACGGTAATTAACGAATTTGTTTCTACGCCATGCACTGTTATGGTTTTGTTTTCATAAAGTGTTTCCGTGTAAGCTTGTTTGAGAGAGTTTCCGGTTTGAGAACTTAATACTGTAATGCCGCCTGTCATTCCCAGATTAAGAGCGAACATTCCCAAAGCGGCAAATAAAATCCCAAGGACTACAATGTCGGCGTTAAATATTTTATCGCGGGCAATTAAACCAATAGCGATGATCAACGCTAACGCAAGAGGCAGTACCGAAAGAAGGGCCGATTTGGCGTATCCAAAGAATGCTTTTGGAGCGAACACCGATCTCTCTTCATTCTCCTGTTCTTTACCTAACTGTTGTTCAGGGAAACAATTTGCGAATTCTTCGGTTGAAAGATCGCCTGAGTAAACCGCCTTTTGCGCCATTTTATAGAGTTCGTCTTCGCTGCCGGCGACGTAGACCGCCTTTGCCCGTTGTTCCGGTTCTGTGGAAAAAAAAGCAGGTACCTCGCAAGGAGCCGGAACCTTGGGGCCGGTAAGCACGGCAAGAAAAAGAACGCTTGCCACAGGTAAAGCGGAGGCAAGTGTTACAAGCCCAAGCCCGGAAGCGTTGGATTTTTTACCGCCTGTTTTCGCTACGCCCAAACCAAGAGCGAGAATAATCGGCACTGTAACCGCTCCTGTCGCAGCTCCTCCCGTATCCCACGCAAGATTTACAAGCGGGCGGAGAATTGGATTTTCATCGAATATGCAGCTAACGACAAGGATA
>Ga0268262_10003093_pt1 | contig 18367 bp, 16 predicted proteins | sample TergutNc150P3_FD_190354 | JGI IMG/M metagenome (GOLD analysis project Ga0268262, IMG submission 190354) | Nasutitermes corniger P3 segment gut microbial community from laboratory colony in Florida, USA - Nc150 P3 (SPAdes) (version 2) | ecosystem: Host-associated > Arthropoda: Insects >...
ATATTTACCTCAATTAAAAATTACGGGATTAAACCCTATCTGGGACGACAGGATTCGAACCTGTGAATACCGGCTCCAAAGACCGGTGGCTTACCACTTGCCGACATCCCATTTGGGTAAGTCTACAAAAACCATGAAAAAGAATCAAGTGGTTATTATTAAGCATAATTATCGTGCATAAATCTGAATTATTTGCCATGAGTCATATTCACCTATTGATTCTTTTTTAATAAATTTATATCTTTTACAAAGACTAAAATTTTGGTCATGGGCCGCTAGCTCAGTTGGCAGAGCATCGCCCTTTTAAGGCGGTGGTCGGGGGTTCGAATCCCGCGCGGCTCAGAATTAATTTTCATTGACTTTTCATATTTTAAGGGGGAGAATGATACTATGAATCTCAAAACAGTAATTACCACGGATACAATAGAGCTTCATATGAAAGGCTCTACCAAGAAAGAAATAATCAACGAATTGCTTGATATTCTTGTCAGAACAGGAAAAGTTAAGGATAAAGGAGCGGCGTTAGCGGCGGTAATGGACAGAGAAGAAAAAATGTCCACCGGTATGAAGCACGGAATCGCTATTCCGCATGGGAAATGCGCCTCTTCTGAGGACCTTGTCGCGTGTATCGGCATTTCGGAAAAACCTGTGGACTTTGATTCTTTGGACAAGCAACCGTGCAGGATTTTCATTATGACCCTTTCACCGGTGGAAAAAACAGGACCGCATTTGCAGTTCCTGGCGGAAGTCAGTCTGTTATTTAAAAGCGCCGAAAAACGCGAGGAAATTTTAAAAGCCAAAACGCCCGAAGAAGTGCTGGAAATACTAGCCGATTAATCCCAGCAAGGGAAAGACAATGTACGTCAAAGACAATCTAATTCTTGATAACGAAGGCAGGGTTTTAATTCTGCGCGGAGTGAATCTGGGGGGAGATTCAAAAATACCTATCTGCGAACCGGGCGGTGAAATAAAATCCGATTTTTTAAACACTCAAAATAATGTTTCCTTTGTCGGCAGACCTTTTCCTGTTGAAGAAGCGGAGAGTCATTTTGGGCGGTTAAAAAAAGCAGGGTTGATCTTTCTAAGACTGATTGTTACATGGGAAGCGATTGAGCATGAAGGGCCGGGAATCTACGATGAAGCGTATTTGGCGTACCTGCGAAAAATTCTATTAATAGCCGATAAAGAGGGGATTTCCGTTTTTATCGATCCTCATCAGGACGTGTGGAGCCGCTGGACGGGAGGCGACGGCGCTCCGGCGTGGACTCTGGAAAAACTGGGAATGAACCCTGATAATTGCGATGCCTGCGCGGCGGCAATTACACGCCAGCGTTACGCTCCGTACCACAAGAGTAAGAAACATCCTGACGGAGAGCCATTTCCAAAAATGATATGGCCGAGCAATTACAACCGTTATGCCGCGGCGACAATGTTCAGCTTGTTTTTTGCGGGAAAAACTTACGCGCAGGATTTGCAGATAGAAGGGGAAAATGTACAGGACTGGCTTCAAAACCGCTACATTGCCGCGTTTAAACATGCGCAGCGCCGTTTAAAAAATTGCGCGGCAATAGCCGGTTGGGGTTCTATGAATGAACCGCATTTTGGTTTTATCGGTCATCAGAATATTGAAAATCCTGAAAACATGCTTATTCCAATAGGACCGCGCCCAAGTCCGTGGCAGGCAATCTGCGCCGCCTCCGGTTTTTCAGTGAAAGTTCCCGTTTATAAAATTGAATCTTTAGGAAAAAAAGTTTCCTGTTATGAAACTTTCAACCCGCAGGGGATTTCACTTTTTAAAGACGGTTTTTCCTGCCCCTGGAAACAAGCCGGCGTATGGCGGGAAGAAGGCGGCGCACCCCGGCTTTTACGCGCCGATCACTTTAGCCGCTATCAGGGACGGTCTGTTGACTTTGCCGATGACTTTTTAAAACCTTTTATTGTCAAATACATCAATGCAATGAAAGAAGCTGATGAACATTCTCTTTTCTTTATTGAGGGGCTGCCTAATTGTGTAAAAGCCGAATCTCATCCGTCATGGGATAAAAACGATCCTGTTAACACTGTTAATGCGTTTCACTGGTACGACGGCTTTGCTCTTTTTACAAAAAGTTTCCATTCGTGGTTTACGGTTAACCCTGATACTTTTAAAATAATTCCGGGAAGAAAAAATGTAACCGCGTATTTTGCAAAATGTCTCGCGCAGGGAATCGGCTGGACAAAGAAAAAAATGGGGAATATACCCGCTTTACTGGGAGAATTCGGACTTGCTTTTGACTTGAACAACCGCAGAGGTTTTAAAAAAGGCGATTATTCAATACATGAACAGGCGCTGTCCATGTATTATGACGCTGTAGACGCAAATCTTCTTCATTCAACAATTTGGAATTATGCGTCCAGTAACACAAATAAATACGGCGACAGATGGAACGATGAAGACCTTTCAATATTTTCAGAAAACAGCGAACGCGCCGCATCAGGCTGGAAACGCCCTTATCCAATGGCTACCGCCGGAAAGCCTCTTTTCTTCAGTTGGAATAAAAAACGCAAAAAAATAGTTTTCTATTTTAACGCAGATAACCGCATTAAAGCGCCAACCGTAATTTTTCTGCCTGAGTATTTATTCGCCTCAAAGCCAAAAATAGAAATCGTAACCCCAACAGGAGCGAGTCTTAAGTGGGAACAAAACCGTGAAGAACAAAAACTGCTTATTTATAACGGCGATTACAATGGTGAAGTACTGGTTAAAATTTTATAGGGAGTAGGGGTTAGGGGTTAGGAAATAGGGTTGTTGTTCTTAATCTACGCGTGGACTTCACGATAAGATAACGGACAAAAACCCTAATCCCTACTCCCTAATTCCTACTCCCTACTCCCAGTTAGGCGTTTTTCTTCTTCTTTAAGAAGTCTTGAAATAAAACGGTTTTCCAGTCTTCTGCGGTTTCCTAAAATACGGCTTGTGTAATTAAGTGTAACTTCAGGCGCGCCTGTAGACTTTACTCTTCCCGTACCGGCATTGTACATGGCAAGAGCGGAAATTTCACTGCCGCTTAAATTCATGCAATACCGCAGATGACCGACTCCGTAATGCGCGTTGGTATTAATATCATAAAAAGACACAATATCCATATAGGGAAATGACTGGTTGTTTAATTGAAATAAACCGCGATCTACGCTTCCGTTGCGGTTTTTCTTGTTTATCGCGTTTGGGTTAAATTGGCTTTCTTCCCAGCATAACGCAAAAGCTAACGCGGGCGGAATGTCAAATACATCGCAACTGTCCAGAATAGCCTGTGCAATTTCCGCGTTTGAACATATTGCGGTAAAGAAATCAATTACCCATTTTTTGTACTCGGGTTTTCGGTAATATTCCAAAATGGAATCGGGAATATTTTCTGACGGGCCAAAAAGCGTTGAAAAATCTTCTTCCTCGTTATCAACATCTTCATCCTCATCTTCAATAATCGGGATAATAGGCGCGGCTTTTTTAAAATAACCGGAATAATCCGCGATTAACGCGCACAAGATCATGGAACAGAATACCCCTGTAAATATGGGTATTATTAATTTTACTTTAATTTTTGAAAAACCTGTTTCCAAAAAAGTTACCTTTAAATAGAGCGAACTCTTATTATTCCGTCTACCTTACGAATCTGTTCAAGCACAGGCGTTGATAATTGTTGTTCGGTGTCAATTATATTATAAGCATAATCATCACGGTGGTGGTTGATTAAGTCCGTAATATTGATATTTGAACCTGCAAGAATTGTTGTTATCTGCCCAACCATATTGGGAATATTTTTATTCACTACAAGCAGTCTGTTAGCGGCATGTTGTTCAAGTTTACAGCGCGGAAAATTTACGGAATTGCGGACTGTTCCGGTTTCAAGATAATCAATTACTTGCTTAACGGCCATTATCGCGCAATTATCTTCGGCTTCGGGCGTTGACGCTCCAAGATGGGGAATACCGATGACTTTTTTACAAGACAGAAGATCCTGATTAGGGAAATCAGTAACATAGACGCTGATTTTTCCGGTTTCGAGCGCTTCAATTATGTCCTTATCCTTCACCAGCGCATTACGCGAAAAGTTGATAATGCGCGCGTCTTTTTTTATTATACGGAACTTTTCCGCGTCCAGAAGCCCTTTGGTTGTTTCCCCAAGGGGAAGGTGTAGCGTAATGTAATCCGATTTTGCAAGAAGGCTTTCAAGGGTATCGGCGCGGACGACTTCGCGGGAAAGATTCCATGCGGCATCTACGGAAATATACGGATCGAAGCCAATAACATCCATGCCCAGGGCAATTGCGTCATTTGCGACCATTACGCCGATGGCGCCAAGCCCTACAACGCCTAAAGTCTTACCCTTTATTTCAGGCCCTGAAAATTTAGATTTCTCTTTTTCTACAAGTTCCGCCATATCCGCCTTGTCAGCCGCCGACATGGTCCAATTAATGCCGCCGACAATGTTACGCGATGAAAGAAGCAGCGCCGCCAGAGTAAGCTCCTTGACGGCGTTGGCGTTAGCGCCCGGAGTATTAAAGACCACTACCCCGCTGTCGCTGCACTTCTGAACGGGGATATTGTTGTAGCCCGCGCCCGCCCTCGCAATCGCAAGCACGGAAGACGGTATTTCCATTCCGTTCATGTCGGCGCTGCGCACCAATATCGCGTCAGGGTTGGGAATGTCGCTTGCGACTTCATATTTGTCCCGTGGGAAAAGATCAAGTCCCAAAGGAGAAATTTTATTTAACGTTTGAACACGAAACATATTTATTCCTTTTATTTTTTTTCAAATTTTTCCATGAAGTTAATCAGCGCTTTTACGCCCTCAATCGGCATGGCGTTATAAATACTCGCCCTCATACCGCCGACAAGTCTGTGACCTGCGAGGTTAATAAGCCCTGCCGCCGCCGCTTCTTTTACAAAGCGGGTTTCAATCTCGGTCTTCTTCGCCTCATTCTGTTCCGTCGTAATAAAAGGGATATTCATCAAACTGCGGTACTCTTTTTGCACGGGGGAATAAAACATATCTGACGCGTCAAGGTAGTCATAGAAAAGTTTGGCTTTTTCACGGTTCAATTTTCCCATAACTTCGACGCCGCCCAGATTTTTCAACCATTCCAGAACAAGCATAATAATGTAAATGCCGTAGCACGGGGGGGTATTATACATGGAGCCTTCAGCCGCGTGAATGTCATACCGAAGCATCATTGGAATCCAATCCGGCACTTTTTTGATTAGATCTTCACGGATAATTATGATTGTAGTTCCAGCAGGTCCTAAATTTTTCTGAGCGCCGGCATAGATCAATCCAAACTTGCTTACGTCAATAGGCTCTGAAAGGATATTACTGGAAGCGTCCGTAACAAGGGGCACGGAGCCTGTATTTGGAAGTTTATCCCACTTGGTTCCGACAATCGTATTGTTCAGCGTTATATGATAATAAGCGTCATCAGCGGAAGGGGGAGGAGCGTCGGGAATATATGTGTATGCCTTGTCTTTGGAACTTGCCTTTACTTCCACCTCGGCGTATTTAGAGGCTTCTTTCGCCGCCTTATCAGCCCAAACGCCCGTATCAATATATGAAGCTTTTTTGCCCTGTCCGGGTCTGTCTCCCGCCGCAAGGTTAAGGGGAATCATTGAAAATTGAAGCGATGCGCCGCCCTGTAAAAAAAGCACTTTATAATTGGTGGGAATACACATTAATTCCCTAATAAGGGCATCCGCCTTATCGATAATGGGCTTAAAATCCTTGGAACGGTGGCTCATCTCCATTACAGATTGGCCTGTTCCGTTAACATCCGTCATTTCAGCCGCCGCTTTCTCCAAAACCGGCAATGGAAGGGCCGAAGGACCGGGAGAAAAATTGTAAACTCGCATAGGTAACTCCAAAAAATTAAATTACTTTACTATACAAAAAAATCAAAATAATGTCGAGAAGCCCGGAATACGGGCAAAAAAAGGCGGTATTTCCATGTAAAAACAAGTATTAATTGAACTGTAAAGAAAATTGATATAAACTTAATGTATGGCTGACAGGGTTTTTACCGTACTTGACCTTATTGACCTCGATCTTAAAGAACACAATTCTTTAAACCTTCGCTGTATCGGAGGCAGAAAAGGGCTTGGAAGGTCAATTGACATTCCCGACATAAACAGACCCATGGGCGCAATTATGGGCTTTTTTGAGGATTTTGCCTATCAAAGAATTCAGCTTTTCGGGCGCGGGGAAGTGGCTTTTTTAAGGCGGCTGGAAAGCGAAGGTAAAACCGAAACAATCAAGGAAATGTTCAATTTCCCAATGCCCTGCTGCATTTTTACCCATAACCTGAGCCCTCACAAAGAATTCTCCGAAATAGCCGAGAATTCCCAATGCCCTATTTTACAAACTGATTTTGGATCCGCTGATTTTTCCGCCAGAATAATGCGTATCCTTTCCAGTATCTTTTCGCCGCGTCAGATCATTCACGGCGTACTTGTCGAAGTTTACGGTTTGGGGATTTTAATACAGGGAGACTCGGGAGTCGGAAAAAGCGAGACCGCGCTGGAATTAATTCACCGCGGACATCGGCTGGTCGCTGACGACGTGGTAGAAATAAACTGCAATTACGGAAATACGCTGATGGGCGCGGGCGCGAATAAAATTATCGGACACCATATGGAAATTCGCGGCCCCGGAATAATCAATATTACGCATCTTTTCGGAGTAAGGGCGATAAGGGACAGGAAAGAAGTCCAGCTTGTCGTAGAACTGGAAGAATGGGACGCCCAAAAAAATTACGACAGGATTGGCGCGGAGGATCACACTGTTGAACTGTTGGGAGTTAAAATACCAAAACTTACAATACCTGTAAAACCGGGACGTAATATTCCTATTATCATAGAAACAGCCGCGATGAATGAACGGTTAAAATCCATGGGTTATCATGCCGCCAAAGAATTCAACAAGAATATTTTAAAGTGGATCGAAAGCGACGCCGCAAGATCGGTCTTCTTTGGCCATGATGATATAATTTAAGGAAAACAAAATGACTGAAAGAGTTATTACAGTGACAAACAGAGCGGGCATTCACGCGCGTCCTTCGGCTCTTTTGGTTCAGACAACAAAGAATTTTTCATCGAATATTTATATAGAAAAAGGAATGGATCGAATAAACGCCAAATCCATAATGGGTATTATAACTTTAGGCGCATCCTACGGTACGGAATTAAGAATTATTGCCGAAGGAGAAGATGAAAAAACGGCGGTAGAAACGCTGGTTAAGCTCTTTGAATCGAAATTTGAGGAAGAGTAAGTTACGTGCAAAATACTAAATCCCGTCCCGAATATACAATTTTAAACGTAAGGATATTAATATTAATTTATTCTTTGTTATGTGTTCTTACTTTTCTTTTCTCACAAAAATTTTTTACTAGCACCCTTCAAAACGGCGAAGTGCCGGGGCGTCTTAACCTCATTGTATTTTTTACCATTCCTGTAGTCTTAATAATTTTTTTTGGAATTTCTGTTTTTTACCTTCTTATGGATTTTATTTTTCAGCGGCCGGGGAGCAAATTCAGCGCAAGGCTTTTGGCTTATTTTGCCGTTATTGTCATATTTACAGTAGCACCAATAACTCTGATGACAAGCTCCGCATTAAACCAAATTGCGCTTTTTTGGCGCAGTATAGATTCAAACGCGTCTACAAGAGCGGCAAACAGTTTTATTGCCGACAATTATTCGCTTCATCTGGAGCGTTTTGAAAACATTCTGCGGCAAAATAATTTTTCAACAGCCGCGTTACAGGGAAAACTTCCTCAGGATGTTTCATCTGTTCAGGTTTTCCGTTTGGTAAACGAACAATGGACGGAAATATCATATACAGGCGACGAACAATTTAAACTGCCGGCTCCTCCTTCCGCTGAAACCGGCTTTGCAGCAAGAGCGTTACCCAGGGATCATGGAACAATTCGTTATGTGCAAAAAATGCCGCAGAATTACTTAAGGGTTATCAATTACAATCTTGGCATGGATTTTGACAGGGGGAAATCCGCATTGGACAATCAGGCTGAGCGTTTTGAAACAATTAATTTACTAAGAAAAAATATGCGCCCCCTTTTAATCTATTATTATGCGGCGTTTTTTCTTCCAACTTTGTTAATGACCGTAATTATCGCAATTTCATTCACAAGGCGCATTACCCGCCCAATTGCGGAATTAACGGAAGCGATTCAACGCGTCGCCGAGGGGGATTTTTCTTCTCAGATTTTATCAAGCCGAAATGACGAACTAGGAGTTCTAATCCGTTCCTTTAACTCAATGGTTCAGGATTTGGAAAAAACAAGGGAAGCGCTTGTAAGAAATGAAAAAATATCAATATGGCAGAACATGGCGCAGCAGCTTGCCCATGAGATAAAAAATCCGCTTACGCCAATAAAACTTTCCGCGGAGCGCGTACTTCGCAGGTGGCAGAATAATCCTGAACAAATAGGCGAGATTCTGGAAAGCTCCATGATGGCGATTATTCAGGAAACGGAAGGACTTTCCGTTTTGTTAAACGAATTCAGAACATTGTCAAAACCAATGGAACCTTCCAATTCGCTTACCTTTTTAAAAGAATCCGCAGAAGAAGTGATAAACGCGTACTCGGGCTCATACCCAAATGTAAAATTCAATCTGGAGCATATTCGGACAGACATACAAATAAAAATCGATAAACACCGACTTTCGCAAATTATTACAAATCTTGTGATAAATTCGATTGATTCAATGGACGGTAACGGAGAAATTGAATTGCGCACTGATATTGTCAAAAAAAGAGAAGTCTGTTATTGTAGAATAAGCGTCAAAGATTCGGGCAAGGGTATAAGCGAGCAGGAAGGCCGTCAAATTTTTACCCCTTATTTTACAACCAAAGAATCCGGCACGGGATTGGGGCTTCCCATTGTTGAAAGAATTGTAACGGATCATGGCGGAACAATCTGGTTTGATTCGGCACCCGGTATAGGAACGACATTTTATATCGATCTGCCGTCAGCTTGAGGAATTAAATGCCGTCAATATTAATAATTGATGATGAACCCGGTATCAGAAAAACTCTCGCGTCCATTCTTGAAGATGAAAAATACAAAGTCTTTACCTCGGAAGACGCCATCTTGGGCATGGAGGTTTTAAAACGCGAAGTAATCGATTTAATTTTTCTTGACGTTCTTTTGCCAAACATGGGCGGCATTAAAGCGCTGGAAATAATACGCAAAGAATGGCCAATTACGGAAATTGTCATGATTTCAGGTCACGCGAATATTGATATGGCGGTACGCGCCGTCAAGCTGGGAGCTTTTGACTTTTTGGAAAAACCGCTGTCGCTTGAAAAAGTCCTGACAGTCTGCAGAAACGCGCTCGCAATAAAAGATCTTCGCGAAGAAAATAAAACATTAAAAAGAATCAGTAATTTCGCGAGCGAGGATATAATCGGAACGAGCGCCGCCGCGAGAAAAATTAGGGAGACGGTAAAACAGGCGGCGGCAAGCGACGCGCGAATTTTAATCACCGGCGAGAACGGTTCGGGAAAAGAAGTAATTGCAAGGGCGATTCATTCCTGTTCCGCGCGCGCTGACAATCCGTTTGTTGACGTAAACTGCGCGGCAATACCGGAGACGCTAATAGAAAGCGAACTCTTCGGCCATGAAAAAGGCGCTTTTACGGACGCCGTATCCACGCGCAAGGGACGGTTTGAACTGGCGAACGGCGGGACGCTCTTTCTTGATGAAATCGGCGACATGAGTCTTTCAGCGCAGGCAAAAGTTCTGCGCGTAATTCAGGAACAGAAAATTGAACGCGTCGGCGGAGAAAAAATAATAGAAACCGACGTGCGCATCATTGCGGCGACAAATCAGGATTTGGAAAAAGCCTGCGCCGAAGGACGATTCAGGCAGGATTTGTTTTTCAGATTAAATGTAATTCCCATCCATTCCCCTCCCCTGAGGGAAAGAAAAGAAGATATTCCCCATCTGCTTTACCATTTTTTAAAAATTTTAAAAAAAGAGATAGTTCCGGAATCCGACGCCCTGGAACTTCTAGCCGCTCATGATTGGCCCGGAAATATCAGAGAATTGAAGAATTTAGCCGAGCGAATGTCGGTAATGCACCAGGGAAATGTCATAAATGGGGAAGAACTGGGAAAATTGCTCAATATAAAGGGAAAAAAGCCCGTAAATACGGCGCAAACCGGCATGGAAACGGCGATAACCTCAAACATTTTGGAGCAAAATTACAATGAGGCCAAAGACAACTTTGAAAAATATTATTTGGAATTCCAACTTTTAAAAAACAATGGTATAATATCAAGGACGGCGGAGGCAATCGGAATTTACCCGAGCAACCTTCACGCTAAAATCAGGAAGTACGGTATTACAACTGCAAAAAATAGGGAGCAATAATAATTATGAAAGAGTTGACAGATCGCCAGAAACTAGTCCTTTCCTTTATAGCTAACTATATTAAAAAAAACTCATATCCTCCAACGATAAGGGAGATTGCGGATCATTTTAAAATTTCCGTAAAAGGGGCGCATGATCACATAACTGCCCTGCGCAAAAAAGGACATTTAAGACAGGCGGATAAAAGGCCTCGGACAATGGGCTTGACCCATTCAAGGCCGGAGGATGCGGATTTAATGGAAATCCCCGTCCTTGGAACAGTCGCCGCGGGCCTTCCCGTTCTTGCGGAAGAAAATTTTGACGGAAATATTCTGCTTCACCGTTCCATGTTAAAGAGAAACAAAAAATATTTTGCGCTTAAGGTAAAAGGCGATTCAATGTCCGGCGTAGGTATTCTGGAGGGCGATACCGCAATTATCGAAAAGCAGAATACCGTCCGCAACGGCGAAATTGCCGTAGTGGTCGTATATAATGATGATAAAGATTCATCTGAAGAAGGCGTAACATTAAAGCGGTTTTACAAGGAAAGCTCAAGAATTCGACTGAAAGCGGAAAATCCCGCGTACAAAGAGCGTTACTACAATGATGTAAAAATACTGGGCAGATTATTTACAATAATCAGATCATATTAACATGGCTGCTGTTTCACCTAACGCATATATTTTTCTGGGTCCTGAACTTGGAAAAAAACAGGATGAGGTAGATTCAATAAAACAAAAATTACCGGAAGCGGAAACAACGGTTTTCTACGCCGGAGAAACTCCGGTAAGCACAATTGCAGATACAATTCAAAATGAAAGCCTTTTTTTTGACAAGCGCCTGATTATTATTAAAAACGCGGAAGCGCTCAAAAAAAAAGACGAGATTGAACTACTTGTATCCTGCATGGAAAACATTGATCACAACACTGCGATTATCCTGCTCTCCGATGAATTAAAACTTGCCGCCGCCCTTGACGACGCGGTGCCAAAAAACAACCGTAAAATTTTTTACGAACTGTTTGAAAGGGAAAAAAACGAATGGTTAAAACAATTTTTTAAGAGAGAAGGCTTTAACATTGATAAAGAGTGCATCGCCGTAATTCTGGAAATGGTGGAGAATAATACGGAAGCGTTAAAAAGGGAATGTTCGCGCCTTATACATTTTTTGCCCAGGGACAAAGAGCAAAGGGAAAGCCAGATTAAAGCGGAAGATGTTGAAAAATGGCTTTTCCACAACAGGGAGGAATCGGCATGGACGCTTTTTTCCCGTATTGCCGCAGGCGACTTGCCCAAAGCGCTTGAATCGCTTTCCGTTATGTTAGCCGCAAAAGAAAGCGCGCAAAGCATTCTTGCGGGGTTAGCGTCGTGCTTTAGAAAACTTGGCGATTATCTGTCCCTGCTTGAAACAGGAGACGCTAACAACAGCTTTGAATTAAAAAAAATAGGGATTTCTGCCCCCAAAACAAAAGACGATTACGCCGCCGCCGCCCGCCGTTATAATGTTGAATCGGCGGAAGCCTGCCTTGCCCTTACGGCGGAATACGATAATTTACTGCGCTCCCCAGTCGGAGTAATGGAAAAAATATTAATGGACAGGTACATTTTAAAAATTATAACAGCTTAATGCAGTCATCAATATTTCTTATGGCTTCATCAAATTCACTGTGCAGTAAAAAACCGGCTAAAATGCCAAGATGCTCTTCAACCGGCTGTGACCATGCTTTCTTTTTTAATTCAGATAGTATATTTTTGGCGGTCTTTTTATTATACTCGCCGCACGCGGCGCGAATTTCAAGTAATTTTTCTTTTAATTGCAAATAATCGCCATAGCCTTCTTTTTGGACCTTTTGTTCCTTTTCTTCAAATTTACTAATTACGGTATATAGTGAATTCAGGAATAACGGAAGCTCTTCCAAAATCAATTTTATATCATTATCGCGCCCCGCCTGTTCTAATTTTAACGCTTCCTGTGAAAGATCCTTTTCACCAACATTGGCAAGAGCGCTCTTCATGGCGTGAACATTAATTATAAACATTGAAATATCGTCAGCCCTGCGGCATTTGTTTATATAAATTGATTCCAATATTTTAACCGCCTTTTTTGTATCACGGATAAAGAATTCCGCCAACTGTGAATCTATTGAAATCTGATTTATTTTATTTTTTATTATCTCTTTTTGCTTACGCGCGGCCTCAACGACTTCACTTGGGTATTTATCGCGTATTAATTTATTAAGCGTCATATTTAATTGGCGGGTATCAATCGGTTTGGAAATAAAATCATCAAAACCGTTTTTCAGGAACATTTCCGCCTGTCCTGCAAGGGCGTTCGCGGTTAACGCCACTATCGGTTTTGTATATCCCAATTCACGGATTATTTTTGTCGTCTCAATGCCGTCCATCCCCGGCATCATGTGATCCATAAAAATAACGTCGTAATTGCATTTATTTCTGATTTTATCTACTGCTTCAAACCCGCTCATTGCGGTATCAATTGAAAGATCATATGAAGCCATTAAACCTCTTGCGACATAAAGGTTTGTTTCCACGTCATCAACGATTAAAACGCGGCCATAAGGCATATATTCGCGCTTTATTTGCAGGTTTCGTATTCTCTGTTCACTGATAAAGTTAAGCTGCATAAGATTTTCTGCCATGTTTTTGCCAATAGGATCGCGATTCGTACATTTTTGAGGCAGGCGTACTGTAAACACAGAACCTGCATTAGGTTCGCTTTCAATATCAATAATCCCGTTCATTATCCTTAAAAGATTGCGCGTAATGCTCATGCCAAGTCCGGTGCCTTCGGTCCTGCGGTTCGCTTCCATGTTAAACCGTGAATAATCGCTTCCCAATTTACGTACCTGCTCGGAAGTCATACCCTGTCCCGTGTCACTAATACGGAAAATAACCGTTATATTGTCATCTTCCTCAAACGCGGATGAAACATAAAGATTTATTGAACCTTCATGCGTATATTTATACGCGTTAGAAAGCAGGTTGTTTAAAATTTGTTTGATGCGAAGTTCGTCGCCAATCAGCATAACGGGAATGTTTTCATCAATTTTAAGTATGAATTCGATAGGTTTGCTTTCGTAACGCATCATGTTCAATTGAACAGTGTCGTGAATAAGGCTTGCAATATCATATTGAACCGGCATTAACTCAAGCTTGCCGGCTTCTATCTTTGAAAGGTCCAGTATGTCATTAATTATTCCAAGCAGCAGATCGGCGGAATTGTAAATCCTTTCAAATGCTTCTTTTGTCACTTTTGGCAGCGTTTCATCCTGAAGTTGAATTTCCGTAATACCCAAAATTGCGTTCATGGGCGTGCGGATTTCATGGCTCATCTTTGCCAAAAAGTCGCTTTTTGCCTTACTGCTTTCCATGGCAATTTCAGCTTTACGCATTTCAGCTATCATTGCCCTCTGTTCGCGAAGATCCCTGATATATTCCGTAACGGTAAATTCATTCTTATGCTTAACCCGAATGCAGATTACTTCTACGGGCAATTGTTCTCCGTTTGTTTTTTGATGAATCCATTCAAAACGGCTATAACCTTCCCTTAGGGCTTTACCGACAAGATCAACGCCTTTTTCCTCTGATGTAATGCCGTCAGGCTGATATTCAGGAGACAGATTTATAAAATTATTAATAAAATCTTGTTTGTCCTTCATCTCAAACATTTTTACCGCTTCTTTATTACAATCTATAAGATTCAGATCTTTATCCCAAAAAATAGCGCAGAAAGGGGCGGAATCGATCATTATCTGAGTGCGTTCATCTGCTTCGCGCATTCTCATTATCTGGTTATTGTGGTTTGCGGCAGAACTCATCATAAGTCCCGCCGATCTTAATATGCTGATTTCTTCATCTGTAAAAGTACGCTCATTGCGGCAGTCATCTATGCTGAAAAAACCCCAAAAATCGCCTTCAAGAAACATCGGGATTATCACGATAGATTTCATCCCATAAATACTTAAGAAATTCCGGTCTTCTTCAGGTAATTTAGATAACGGACTGTTTATATAATTACCTTTTATAAATAAATCTAACCAATCTTTCTTCGCGCTGTGCGGAAATTGCAAACCAAGCGGAACCTGTATGTGACTTTTGCCGTAATCGCTAAGCCATCCGTACCGTAAAACAAAATACTTTTCACCATCGATTATTTCATTGCACCAAATTTGAACGCGATCAACATCCAGGCGGCGGCCTACAAGATCAAAACTTTTTAATAATGTCGTTTCAAATGGAATATCTTCATTGCTTGCCAGCAAAATGGCGGCGGCGGAATTCACAGTATCAAGTAAATGCGTATGTTTCTTTAATTCATTTTCATTGTCAAAAGACATTAAATATGCGCCCTTGCCTCTTTAAAAAGATCCCTTACTTCATAAAAAACTTCAGCTATTTTTGGATCATAATGGGTACCGGCGTTCTCCATAATAATGTGAACGGCTTCTTCATCTGTAAACGCTTTTTTATACGGACGCTCGGAAACAAGGGCGTCATAAACATCTACAATCGCCATAATGCGCCCTTGCAGGGGAATTTCTTCTCCCTTAAGCTTATTAGGATAACCTTTTCCGTCCCAGCGTTCATGATGGCTTCCGGCAAACAATCTCGCATTACGTAAGAATTCGCCCTCTCCTGTCTGCGCGATAATTTTATCTATTATCCGCTCGCCTTCTTCGGCGTGGGTTTTCATAATCTCGTATTCATCGTCCGTAAGTTTGCCGGGCTTATTTACTATTAAATCAGTAATAGAGATTTTTCCCAGATCATGCATACGCGCCGAAGAAATCATTTTTTCAATGTCCCAGCCTGAAATTATATCCGCATAAACCCCGCGTTTTTTCATTTCGTTAATTAATATCTTGATATACGCCGAAGTACGCTCAATATGACCGCCGGTTCCCTTGTCGCGGCTTTCGACAATATTCGCCAAAACCGAAACTATGCTGTTTTGGAGCCTGCTTAACTGCGCCGTCCGTTCGCGTATTAATTCATCAATTTCAAGATGCGTTTTAATACGATTTATCAACACAGGCGCTGAAAATGGTTTTGTTATAAAATCTACGGCTCCCATTTCAAACCCGCGTACTTCCACCGCCGCGTCGGTACGGCCGGTTAAAAAGACAATAGGTATATTTGACCATAAACTTTCGGATTTTAGCCTGCTGAGAGCCTCAAATCCGTCCATTTCGGGCATTTCTATGTCTAAAAGGATAAGATCAGGCGTTATTTTACTTAAAAGAGAGAACATTTTAGCCGCTGAAGGCATTGTCATAACCCGATATTGCCTATCCAGAGCCTCTTCAGCCATTGACAAATTAGTATCACTGTCATCTACGATAAAAATCGTTTTCATTACAAATATTATCCCAACATAATTATAGTATAAATTTGCGTTTTTAGCAAAAGAAAGGTGTTTTTTATATATAAACCTAATAATCGTAAAAAATGACCAAAAATGGGGTTATTAATCAGAGTAAATTACAGGACATTAAGGCCGGCCCTAATAATTTGTAATTAGAAGTTCGTATATTTTTCCACGCCTGGCAGCATTACAGTTTACGGCTCTATTTGCGGAAACTTTAAAAAAATTATAACCGCGATAAGCTTTTTCAAAAAAGGTATCACTGGGGTGAATATTTGCCGGATCGGAATTAGACAGCATAAGTTTTGCCCCTTTTTCCCTATCCAATTTTTGGAAAAAAGCCGCTAATTCCATTTGTTGTTTATCTGTCCATTCCGCGCCGGTATACGCTGTAAAATTTGATGTTTGCGTTAAGGGGCGATAGGGAGGATCAAAATATACAAAAGTTTTGCCGTTAACTTTATTATAGCAATTTGCATATTCAGCCTGAACAATTTCCGCGTTTTGCAATGCGGCTGAAACCGCTATGATATTATCAGGGGCAAAAATGCTTACGGTTTTATATTTCCCAAAAGGAACGTTAAATTCCCCTTTTGAATTCACCCTGAAAAGTCCGTTAAAACAAGTTTTGTTTAAAAAAATAAATTGCGCCGCTCTTGGTATCCAGTTCTCCGCCAATTTTTTATAATTTATTTCAAAACGCTGTTCGTTAAAATGTTTGCGGAAAGAAAGAAAAAAGTTATAACGTTTATCAATTGCCGTTTCATCATAAAGTCTTTGATATTGTTCCAAAAAATCAAGCAAAACATCATGTTTTTTTTGAATTACATTATATGTTAAAACAAGATCGCAATTCAAATCCGACAGATACGCGTTTTTTATTTTATATTTTCCTAAAATGGAAAAATACATTGCCCCTCCGCCGAGAAACGGCTCGACATAATAATTAATCGCGCCATTTTTCAGTTCGTCCGGGTAATAACGCTCAAATTGCCCTAAAAGCCGCCCTTTGCCGCCGACCCATTTTATGAATGGTTTCGCTCTTTCCATTGCTTTTTATATTATGATATAATTTTTTTTAATGTCAACAGAAAGTTAAATGTTAAATTTATATGTAGTTGAAATGATTTTTACGCTTATTTGTTTTTTTGTCAATCCATATTAAAATATTTTAGGTGTCAGTCACGCCGCATTACCTTCTTCTAAGAACATTATGGCAACAATTAGCTGGGTACGCCGGATAACGAAGTTTTTTATTTTCATTATCATTACCTCCTTTTGCTATATGTTCTTTTGTTTTAGGTTCTTTTGCTGTACGTTCTTTAGTTTGCGTTTCATTTTCTACTTTTTCCATCTTTACGAAAGACATTTTAACATTCGAGGTTTCATTATATTCTAAAATAATAGCTGACCCCTTAAGAGGTATCCATTTAGCAACTATGGCAGCTAATTTAGCCGCGGCTCTAAGAGGTCCTACCGCAGGACCAAGCGGTACTCCAGTCTTTTGTAAAAGATCAATAACTTCTTCAACAGCCCCGGACCATACATTTGTCGTCTTTAATGTTAGAATGTATCCATTATTAGTTTCATCAATTATACAATCACCAGCTAAAAAATTATTCCCATTAACTTTTGCTATCCAACTATTACCGCCAAATTCAAATTTAACACTTTTTCCAATTAGAGGAATTAGAATTGCCGGTATTGCATTAATAGTTTGTTGTAATGGTGTTGGCGTACCAAGTTGTTGAGAATACATATTCCCAATAATTAATAAAAAAATAAATATGACCGTGATAATCCTTTTCATATAAACCCCCTTAATAACTCTACAAAACTTACATTGTTAATCAGAAAATATAATAATTATATAAAACAAATATGATAATGTCAATATACTACCACCGATAATATCAAATTATCCAATATAGACGTATATCATAGCATATTCTTCATAACATGAAGAAAAAAAACATTGATCTGCGTAAAATCTTATCCCTCAACATCAAGAATCACAGGGAATTACTTGGCATATCGCAGGAAAAACTTGCCGAAAAAGCCCAAATTTCAGCAAATATGATGAGAGATATAGAAGGTTGCCGCACATGGGTAAGCGACACTACCCTTATTAACATCGCCAAAGCCTTAAAAACCGATATTTACCGACTTTTTATCCCCGATACAATAAACGAAGATGTAAATTATAAAACCGTATTACTTGATTTAACCAAAACATTTGATAAATTACAGACCGATTTTTCCCAAAACCTAAAAAATGCCCTCAAACTATGGGGCATAAAACGCTAATACAAAAAAAAGCCCCTGACCACAATCAGGGGCTTCAAGACTCTTGAAGCAGACTTCTTTTATCATACTCAAAAGCAAACGGTATACCTTGAAATACTGGAAAACTCAGTATATTATATAAAAGGTAAGGTAAAACAATGGATAATTTGCTTGATTTATACAAATGGTTTGACGAAAACCGCGATACAATAATAAACAACCACTTAAATGAATGTGTTTTGTTGAAAGACAACAAAGTTATCGGTTATTATCCCAATACCGAAGCCGCCCTTTCAG
>Ga0268262_10003094_pt1 | contig 18367 bp, 15 predicted proteins | sample TergutNc150P3_FD_190354 | JGI IMG/M metagenome (GOLD analysis project Ga0268262, IMG submission 190354) | Nasutitermes corniger P3 segment gut microbial community from laboratory colony in Florida, USA - Nc150 P3 (SPAdes) (version 2) | ecosystem: Host-associated > Arthropoda: Insects >...
CCACGGACTCATCTTGTTCTGATTTGGAAGTCAAAGGACTATAGCGTTTCCCCTATTCATTCGCTCTGATGCTCATAGATTCGGCTGCGCTTTCCGTTCCGCTCCCCGCCTTGTGGAGGTGCGGTTAACCCATCGCGGCGAGCTGGTTTGCGCTTCAATGATAGTCTCAACATTCCCCCGGGCGGCTCGCTTCACTCTCGGCGCAGCCTATGCACTCCGTGCCATTCCCTACGGGAAGGGCTATAACTCGGGACGTGCATCCTTCGGCCTAGGACGGTGGGAGATGAGGCGCAGCGTTCCATATCCGCTCCCGGGCTGACGCCAGCTCGCTACATTCCACTCGCGCCTCCTAGCCCATTCGGGCTTTTGGAGAATATTCCCCTGCTCCCTAGCCCCTAGTCGTCGTAGCCGGGTTCCATTTCCCTGAACAGTGTGTATTCGGGGATGAAGGCTAGGGGGACCATGCCGGTGGGGCCGTTGCGGTGCTTGGCTATGAGCAGTTCTATTCTGTCTTTGTACTGGGGGTCGTCTTCCATGCCTTTGACTATTTTTTTGTGGATGAACATTACCATGTCGGCGTCCTGCTCTATGGCGCCTGAGTCGCGGAGGTCGGAGAGCTGGGGGCGGCCTGTCTGTCTGTGCTCGATTTCGCGGTTTAGCTGGGAGAGGACGACGACGGGGATGTTGCGCTCTTTGGCCATTATCTTTAGGGAGCGGCTTATTTCGCCTATGCGGACGGCTTCTGTCTGCCTGGATGCGCGGCTGTCCTGGGGGCTGGAGATTAGCTGCAGGTAGTCTATTATCACTAGATCCAACTGGCTGCCTTGGGTGCTGCCTTGTTTGTCTATGAGGGCGGCTATTTCTCTGACTGTTATTGCGGCTTTGTCGCAGATGTATATGGGTAGCTGGGCCAGCTCGTTTCTGGCCCTTATCCATTCTTCGTGTATGGCGTCGGTGATATGGCCTCTGGCGACTGTCTTTAGGTCTAGCTGGGCGTGGGCGGCTATTAGCCTGTCGCGGACTTCTTCGCGGCTCATTTCTAGGCTGAAGAAGGCGGCGTGGGCGCTGTACTTTCTGGCGGCGAGCCAGAGCCAGTTAAGGGCGAGTGAGGTTTTGCCGAGGCTGGGCCTGGCGGCGAGGACGATGAGGTTGCCGGGCTGGAAGCCTTGTGTGAGGTCATCGAGACGGCCAAAGCCGACGCGCTGGCCGGATGCGCCTCGGCCATACAGGCGGTCTTCAAGCTCTTGATAGGTTTCTTCAAATACTTGCTCTATGTGCTGGAGGCCGCGCCTGTCTTGGCCCTGGGCTATTCTGTAGAGGTCTATGCCGGCTTCTTCGACTAGGGCCTCTGGGTCGGACTCTTCTTCGGCAGCCTGTCTGGCTAGGCGGGCTCCGAGGTGGATGAGGTCGCGGTGCTTGCGCTTTTTTATGAGTATGTCGGCAAGGAGATGGGGGTCGCCCACTTGGTCGGACATCAGCACTTCGCCTATGCCCACTAGGTCGCCTATTTTTTCTAGGGCCTTTTGATCCATGGCGTTTTTGAGCATAATGGGGCCGACTTCGAGCCCGGACTCCAGCAGCTTGACCAAGGCGCGGTATATTTCTTTGTGCGATGGGTGGACGAAATCGGCTTCGCTGAGGCGGAAGGCGACTTCCCTGGCGATGTCGGACATGCCTGGGGCGCAGCAGGTGGCAAGCAGGGACCTTTCTGCGTCAAGGTCTTCGGGGAGGCGCTCGGGGAGCCAGTCGGTCATAAGATAGGGTGTAGGTTGTAGGGGTTAGGGGCTAGGGGCTAGGGGCCGCTTCGCGGCGGTACTGTGGCGGCTGCGCCGCGTTTGTTAATGCGGGTGGGGCGTTGAGTGCCGCGTGGGGGGAGCGGCCTTGGTTACGCAAGTCAGCTAGGGAATGCCGCGAAGGTAAAATCTTTCAAAACTTCATGAACATCTGGTTTTTTGTCTTTTAGGTGCGAGAGAAGGATTGCTTGCAGTTGTCTGGGGTCATAGATAAATTTGCCTATATCTTTGTTTGTCTTGTGTTCTCGGCTTTTCACCATGGCCAGTGCGTAGGCAAACTTCCAAGCCCAAATTTCTTCTTCAAGATGCGCTTTGCTGCTATCTGTCACTTCATCCAGTTGCTCAAGGTTGTAAATCAAATGCCCAAGCTCATGGGCCAGTGTGAGCCTAAGTCTTGATTCATTCTTGTCTTCGGGTATTGGAGCCACAAATATTTCGCAGCATGATTCGCGGAAATGAGTTTTCGTTACCGTAATTTCATCTCTCATGATCGTTAGGATTTGGTAATGCCGATGCTGCGTTTGGAGTATAGCAAGCGCTATTTCGCGTATTGTGTGGGCGAAGAAATTGCGCCTTTCTACTATGCCGAATTTATGTGCAACTTCTTCCGGTGATTGATGTGCAACTTTTTCGGATGAAATGTTGGGCAAGCGTTTTTACCTCCAGACTGGCCTATTCGGGGATCACTTTCCAGTATCCGTACAAAACGGATTCTTCAAGGCCTGTCAGCATTTCTTTCTCTGTTACGTCGTATTCATACCTCGTAGCCTTGATTTTCATGGCATCTTTGAGGTGTTGGATTTTTTCGCCATATTCCTTGAGACCCTTTTGGGCGTAGTAGGACTCAAATTGATCGGCACTGGTGATTTCACGCAGGTCTGTGATAGGGGCGAGCCCAAGATTCTCGGTTGCAGTTGTCATGTGCGGCATCCCCATTCAAGAAAATTATCGCGGGCGCAACCCGCATCTATTTAATTGTCAATTGTCAGTTGTCGGTTGTCAATGGGCCGCTGCGCGGCAGTATCGCAGGGACTAGGGGACAGGGATCAGGGGCTAGGAGCCGCTTGCGCGGCAGGGGCTAGGGATTAGGTTTCAGGGGTTAGGGGCTAGGGTAAGCAATGAGGCGGCTGGCGCCGCGTCTGTATTAATGCGGATTGAGCGTTTGGAGCCGGGCGGAGATTGTTGCCTCATGAATCGCATACATCGGCCATCAACTATATTTATTATGGCACAGGGACTTCTAGGTCTAAATTCATTTCTATGCGCGACTGGCCGAACTTTCTTTCGTGCTCTTCCAAATCGAGGACCAGCATATTGACAAAGCCGTCATCCTCTTCTTCTGGGTTGATGGCTTCAATGGGGCTTGGCGGGGGGACTGGCAGGCCCTCTCTGATTTCGCCCAAAATCCAGCCTGACGCCGCTTCCACTCCCATGCGGATGGCCTCGGCCAAGCTGGCACCCTCGGTAACGCAACCGGGAAGGTCTGGAACTTCCACTGTGTATCCGCCGCCTTCGTCCCAAGGGTAGAATATGGCTGGGTAGCTTAGCTTCATTATTTCCTCCTAGGCCGGTTTTTGATGCCAGCCTGCCTGAACACGGATCGGACTGTCTTGATGTTGATGTCGCCGCCGTGGCGCGGTATTGTCACTTTGCCGCTCTTTGCTGGGTGGCGGTAGTTGTGATGCGAGCCGTCAATGTAATCCAGCCTCCACCCATCGGCCTTGATCATTTTTTCGAGTTCCTTGAAATTCATCTACACCTAATTCCAATTCTAATTCAAAATTGCCTCCATGCAATTTTGAATTAGAATTGGAATTAGAGGCCGGGGGGGGTGTAGCCGTTGTCTGAGCGGGCTAGGAATATTGGGTTGGCTATGGCTATGGGGTAGATGCCTTTCATGTGGAAGGCCCAGCGGGGGTCGCGGGGGGAGCCGGAGGCGGCGAGTGGGGGGCCGGCTTCGACGACCAGCCAAGCGTCTTTGCCTGTGGGGACTGGCACTTGGATGGATGCTATGTAGCAGCGGAGGTCTTCGTCTGACTGGGCGAGGGCTTGCTTGGGGTTGGGGATGGCGCGGGCCAGTTGGCCGTTGACGATGACGCGGATTTCGTCTATGGGCATCCAGTCGGTGGTCCACAGCTTGATTTGAAGCTCAACGGCGGCGGCGGAGCCAATGGTGGCTAGGCCGCCGGGGCCTGCGCCGTCAACGGTAACTTCGAGCATGGGTCCGGTGGAGGCGACGGCGGAGCCGGCTTGGAGGGCTTCCAGTATGGGTTCGTGGGAGCCGTGCGACACTTCTGCATCGCCGGCATAGAAATAGGTTCTGGCCAGGCCGACTGGGGTGTCCTGGCTGTACCTGCCGGAGGAAAAGGCCAGGGCCTTGGTGAATGTGCCGGGGCCTTGCTGGCTGAGGATGGAGAACCAGTCGGCGCGGAGGGCTTTGTATTCGCTCCACCAGGCGTCGAGTCCGGATTCGGCGACGGTGCCCGCGTTGATAATTTCGATGGCGTCAAACTGGCCGTTGGTTTTGTCTTGGGAGAGGGGGCCTTTTTTGCCCCACCAGGGGGACTGGGAGAGCGGAAGGGATGGATCGAAGCCCATTTGGGTGAAAAGCCCTTGGGGGCCTCGGGGGCGGTTGACGACGTTGTATTTGCCTTGGGCCTGGTTCAAGAAGTCGGCGAGGCTCCACCCGGCGGAGGGCCTGGCGCCGCCGTTGCGGACGCCGGGGAGGTATGGGGTAAAGAGGGCTGTGGCGCGGCCATAACTGCCAAGGTCGGAGCACCGGCCATTGACGACGAGGGGGTCGAGGTCTATGGCTACCAGCCAATCATCGGCGTAATACAGGTCGGCGTGGAAGGTTCTGTTTAGCTCGCTGCCATCTACTTGGTGATCCAGCTCGGAGACGGCGACGATGTTGACGGCTTCGGCCAGGGCGGAGGCCAACTGCTCGCAGGGCAGCATGCCGCCGCTGGTGGCCATCGAGGGGCCGGGAACGTCGAAGCTGTACCATCCTTCTGGGAGGGGTGGGTTGAAAACGGTCAATGATTTGTAGGTTTCGCCCACACCCGGCCTAGCGTTGATTGTAAATTCGTCGAGGGCGGCCAAGGGGCCCCTGGAGGCGTAGCCTTGGTACATGCCTGGCTCGATCCACAGAACAAGGGCGTCGGACATTTGGACGCCAAATGCGCCGCTGCCCTCTCTAAAGTGGAAATGCCCCGAAAAATAGTCGGTGGGGACGGGGGCTTTGTAAATTGGGTCGTATTTGGAGGTTATGCCCCGGAAGCGCCTTTGCTCGGGAGGGATGGAGCCATCGAGCCCGTCTATGGAGAACCTCATGGGCTGCACTGCGCCATACGTTGAGTCGTTGGGGCGGGTGGCAACCATGTAGGAGGTGAGGGCCTGGGCTATCCTTGAACCGTAGTCGGAAAGCACTTGTGACCTTTCGGGGCTTATCCTTTCGCTAAGGTAAAATATTTTTTCGGAATCAACTTTGATGGGCACTTGCTGGCTGGGCCTGTCGGAGTCGCCCGCGTTGGCGCCTTTTTGAATGGCGGTGGTGTAATGGCGGCTCTTGGACACTATCCTGTAGGTGCCTTCTGGCAGATATAGGCCAAATGTGGCTGTGGGGGTTTCGTAGTAGTACGAACTGCTGTTGCTGACCGACTCCGGAGGCTCCATCCACTCCAGCCTCTCCAGCAGCCAGTGCTGCGGGTCGCTGTCTGTGGTGGGGTCGCCGTCTTCGGGCATGTAGCGCTCGAAGCGCAGTTCGGAAGCAACGGGCGAGGTGCGGGTGCCGGTGCCTTCTGTGACTATGCTGAGTATCCCAAGTTTTTCGTCATTTTGCCGATGGAAGTTCCACATCATTTCATTCAATACGCCCGTGGCTTGGTTGGGGGTGCTTTGGGTGATTGGGACGAGCGAGACGTCGGGGTCGCCGCTGGAACCCCCTTTGGCGAAAAGGATGCGCTTGTAGGAAAGGCTGTCGCCGGGGGCCAGATCGGCGCCGGAATCGGGACAGCCGGCCACGAAGCGCCTTGGGAAAATTGGCCTGGCTTCGCTGAGGCTGTCCTGGGGGTCGGAGGCCACCAGAAGGTGATCCACGTCTAGAGGCATGAGGCCAAGGGTGATGTGGCAGTCCACGGTGGGGGCGCCTGGCTCGACGCCCATGAGGGTGACAGGGCCGGAGCGGACGCTATTGCCTAGGGGGTCGGAAAAATCGGTGCCGGGGATGTCAACCCCCCAAGTGGAGATGGGCTGGCCGGACTTGTCTTTGTTGGCGGGGGCGAGAACCCTGAAGCCGCCGCCCCTTTGAAACAAAAAGTCGCCTATGCTGCGTATGCCTATGGCTGCGGCCCGCCTGTTGGATATGGTTGTCTGTAACGTGAAGCATCTTTCCAATTTGGTGAGGCTGATGGTGGAGGTTGCGTCAACGTCTTGGACGATGCCTTTGGCGTCCCAGGCGGCGCCGGGGATTTTGTGTTTGGGGTCGTGGATTTTGCCATACATTTCTAGGCGGGAGGTGCCTATATCGTTGGCGGTTTGAAAGTTATTGAAAACTAGGGAGATTTCTGGGTCTTGGTTGACGACGGCTGTGAGGCGATCCAGCATGTCGCAGGGCATTGGAACCCTGCGGTAGCTGGTGTCAAGGGATATGTAGCCGATGTCCACGATGCTGCCGGCGCCAGGGGCCCCGGCTATCCCAGACGCTTCAGAGGCAGGGGTGCCATCTACGGCCAGTGCCACAAAGTCGTTGCCGATGTAATAGTCGCCCGCGCCGGCCATTGACTTGTTGCCTAATATGCGGTCGCCGCCCACTGCGGGCATTTCGATGGCAACCAATTCGGGCCTGTCCCACCCGGAGGCCCTATAGCAGCCCAAGACGCCGAAAAAAGTAAGAAAGGCGAGGGCGACAGATTTGAAAATTGTGCCTCTTGCAAAACTCTGGCTGTGCGCCTCTTGGCGCATTCGCGCTTTTAGAGAATTTTGACAATTGACAATTGACAATTGACAATTGCGGATGCGGGCTTCGCCCGCGCTGGTATTCATTTTTTTGGGAGTGCTCATTTTGTGGGGGCTTCCATGGGTTGAATGAGGGGTTGTTGCAAATTGAGATCAGGCGATGGGAACTTAGCCCCACGAACACTCAAACGCAGTTTGGCATGAGGGGCTTGTGTTTTGTGGCATTTGTGGTCTCTTTAGAAGTTTCTGGGGAAAAATGCGCGTCTAGGCTTTATTCTAACCCTATGGGCAATTTTACATTCAAACGGCTGAGGGCGAACCCATTTTTTTGGGCGGCGCTGGCAGTGCTTTTGGCCGTCATTATTGACTTGCTTTGGTTCTGGGCTAGGTTCCCGGCGGGGCAAAAAATATATGGCCCTGATTCGCTGCCTGGAAACTTGCCGGCTTTGGTGCTGGGGGCGGGGGTAAGGGCAAACGGGGAGCCGACGCAGGTGCTGGAGGGCAGGCTGCAAGCCGCGCTGGACCTTTACAGGGAGAAAAAAATAACGTGGATACTGGTGTCTGGGGACAACCGGACGCAGTACTACAATGAACCGCAGGCGATGCGGCGCTGGCTGGCCAAAAACGGTGTGCCGCAAGACAAAATTGTGAGCGACTTCGCGGGGCGGCGCACTTTCGACAGCCTAAAGCGCACCCGAATGGTGTTCGGGCAGGAAAAGATAGTGCTGGTGACGTCGGACTTCCACATGGCCCGCGCTCTGTACTTGGCGAAACACTTGGGACTGGAGGCGTACGGCGTGGCCTGCAAAACGGGGAGAATTGGGGCGATGGCCAATGCGAGTTTTTGGCTGAGGGAATTGCTTGCGAGGCACAAGGCCGTGCTGGACGTGTGGTTCCCACCAAGCACCAAGCTGGGACCGACGGAGGAGACGCCGGGGGATAGTTAGGGGGCAGGGATTAGGTTTCAGGGGCTAGGGGGTAGGGGCCGCTGCGTCGCTCCAGGCTTGGGGGTCGCGGCGCCAGTCTTCTAGGGTCTGCACGGATTCTTTTGATATGGCGGCCATTTCGACAGCTTTTTGCAGCAGGGTGGGGAAGGTGGCTAGGACTGCGTGCTGGATTCCGGCGCCGACGAAGGCGGACTTGGCTTTTGCTAGGCCGTAGGAAAAGAGGGCTAAAACGCTGACGGATTGGGCGCCATCGGAGCGCAGGGCTTCGACGCACCTGATGCTTGAGCCGCCGGTGCTTATTAAATCCTCCAGCAGGACGACGCTGTGGCCGCTTGCCGATGGGCCTTCGACTTGGCGGCCCATTCCGTGCGTTTTTGGCTCGGGGCGGACGTAGGCCATCGGGAGGCCCATGTGGGCGGCGACAAAGGCGGCCCAGGGGATGCCCGCTGTGCTGGCCCCGGCGATGAGAGTCGGCGCGGTGGGGAGGGCTTTTACTGAATCGGACAAGGCGAGGGCGATCTGATCCCTGACTTGGGGGAGGCCCAGCAGCAGCCTGTTGTCGCAGTAAATGGGCGACTTTAGGCCGGAGGCCCAGGTGAATGGCTCGCCGGGGGAAAGGCGCACGGCGCCTGCTTCAAGCAGGGCTTTTGCTAGGTCGAAGGCGGGTGCTGTCATAGGGATAGTTTACAACAATTTGAGGGGTTATAGCAGTTACAAGTTACAAGGGGCCGCTGCGCGGCAGGGGCTAGGTTGTAGGGATTAGGTTTCAGGGGTTAGGAACTGGGGTAAGCAATGAGGCGGCCTCTCGGTATTCTCCGCTTGCGCTCCGAATACGCGAGACCCCAACTTGGGTCTTTGCAGCCCGTTAGTAGATTTTGGCGGCATGGGCGTTTTGCCTTCGCCCAGCTTCGTTATCGCCGCACCTAATATTAATGCGGATTGAGCGTTTGGAGCCGGACGAAGATTGTTGCCGGATGAATCGCCTACACTGGAATCATCAAGCGGTTAGTGGTAATTCCAATCCTTGAGGCTATCCTGCCATACTTTTTGCGATAGCCATAAGTGCTTCTTTGCTCAAGTCCCTGTAAGTGAAGGCATGAATCAGGTGTTCTATGGTTTCTTTGGTAAAATTAGGCTTTATGCCGTTTTTCTTTGCCGTGTAAGTTATGGCGCGGGTAAACAATGCGAGCGCAAAAACTATGTTTATGTTGTGGCCTGGCTCTTGAGTGTGGCGAAACGGCTGAAATTTCAATATCCAAAAACAATTAAGACACGCTTCATTCAATTCTCCCATCTTTACGCTGTGGTACACGTGAAAATAGACTTCTCGCCTTTGCACCATTTCGATGATGTCATTTATTTTCTCTTGGCTAAACTCTATGTCGCTCCAGTTGTAAGACAGCTCTCCTGTCGAAAAATGGCATAGCGGCAGAAGCAGGTTGGTTTTTCTGACACCATACATTTCTTTGCTCATAATCCCAAAGACGGGGAAGTCGCTGGGGTCGGTTGATGGCGGCATCATCGCTGGGTGCCTGCCTTTTTGATGATGCTCAAAATCTCTTGGCCGTTCTCGAGGCCTTCCACTATGGAGTCTTCGCACATCGCATCGGCAAAGGTCTGGCCTGCGCCCCTTAGTGGCTCGTTGGACACACCGCTGGCGCTTGCCCTAGATGCCATATATTCTTCGTACCCTTGCTCGATTTGAAGCTTGAACTCGGGCGGAATTTGAACTGACATCGGTTGCCTCCAATTAGACCTTAATTATACCATTTTTGATTCAAAATTGAATCCATGCGATATTGACGCGACTGCGCCGCGTCTGTGTTAATGCGGATTGAGCGTTTGGAGCCGGACGAAGATTGTTGTTGCTCGAATCGCCAACCTCGAAGTCTGTAATGGGTCAGGTTTCAGGGGGTAGGGGTCAGGGTACGCGCAGACTCCCGGGCAATGCTTTGCAGGGCGCGCAGTTTGGAGTACAGGCCATCTGCCTGTCTAAGCTCTTCCGGCGAACCCATTTGGATTATGCGGCCATTTTCGAGGACGATAACTTTTTCGCACAGCTCTGCGGCGAATATTCTGTGGGTGGCAAGCACGAGTGTGGCCTTGCCTAGAAAGGCGGCTAGATTGTTCAGGATGCCGCTTTCTGTTTCGGCGTCAACGGCTGATAGGCAGTCGTCCAGCAGCAGCACTCCTGGCTTTCGCAGCAGGGCCCGCGCTATGGCGGCGCGTTGGCGCTCGCCCCCCGACAGCACCACTCCGCGCTCGCCCACTACTGAATCCAGCCCTTGCGGCAGGCTGCGGATAACGCCGTCCAAACATGCCGCCCTTGCGGCTTCCATCATTTCTTCTTCGGTAGCGTTTGGGTTCCCTATGCCAAGGTTGTCGCGCAGGGTGCCAGAAAACAGCGTGGCCTCCTGGGGCGCCCAGCCCAGCCCGGCCCAGTACCGCCTGAGTTCGTCTCTGTTCAGGGGCCGCCCATTTACCGCCACAGAGCCGCGCTGGGGTTCGCGCAGGCCAGCCAGCGCCTGCAAAAGGATGGTCTTGCCCGACCCTATTCCCCCAACGATGGCCAAGCTACCCCCCGCTGGCACCGAGACAGAGATGGGCCCCAAGCCGCGCCCAGACTCGAAGCGGATTTCTACATCTTTGGCCTCCAGTGAAATCGCCTCGTTGCCCCCAGAAAAGGACACGGACTGCGGCAGCGCTTTGTCGGGCTGGGCGAACAGTTGTTGGATTCGCAAATGCCCCGCCTTGCCCCGCTGGAAGAGGTTAGCCGCCCACCCCAGGGACATGACCGGCCACCCAAGGGCCCCGAGGTAGCCAGTGAAGGCCGTGAGGTCGCCGATTCCCAAGCGCCCTTGGGCCACCATAGCCCCGCCGTACCAGATCAGCACGATTATGCTGGCCCCGCCCATGACGGCAGCAAAGGGGCCGTAGGACGAGAAAAAGGCGGTCTGCAAGACATTCAGCCTTGCCTGCTCCCTGCTTAGTTTGGAAAACTCGTCAACGCGGATGGCTTCTAGGCCAAACGCCTGTATCACTTTTTCGCCCGAAATGGCCTCGTGGCTGAAAGTGTTGAGCCTAGAGTTGGCCAACTGCAATTTTTGTTGCGTTATGTGCCCCCACTTGCCGAGAAAATAAAAAAACAGCGGCAGCAGGGCAAAAGGCAACAGCACCGCCAGCGTCACGCTTGGCTCTGTTTTCAGCATCAGCGCCAAGGTCATCGGCAGGATGCACGCGGTCTGCAACAGGCTCATCAGCCCCGGCCCCGTCGCCATCCTCACAGTCAGCACGTCGTCGCCGGCGCGGCTCATCAAGTCGCCCGTAGTTTGGCGCTCGTAAAAAGAGAAGGGCCTAGACAGCAGAAAGTCGTACAGCTCTTCCCGCTGCCTTCTTTCTATCTGGCGGCTGAGGCCAATCAGGATGTTCCGCATGAAGTAGCGGCCCACCCCGGCGGCGGCGGTGACGACCAGCATCCATTTGAGGCAGTTGCGGGACAGCGGATAATTGTGCGCTTCGATGGCCTTAACTGCGTCACCCGCCCAATATGGCACCCACGCTGCGGCCACGCCGCATAGCACTGTAGCCGCCAACCCGAGCAGAAGCATCTTTTTGTATGGATAATATAGCTTCAGCCACCAAGGCGCCAAGTTTTTGAAACCGCCCAGCAATCAGCCCCCCTAGCCGCTTATGGCTTGCGGGTTTGCCGCGACGACGCCGTCTAGGCGCTCCCACTGCACATTGAAGTGTTCGATGGCTGCCTGTCTTTCCAATCTCTCTTGCTCGGCTATGCTGGTGTACGGCAGCAGAAAAACCACTCTGCGCGCCCCTCGCCTGATGAGGGCCCTGGTGCAGGTCAGGCATGGCTCGTGGGTGACGTACGCTGTCACGATGGGGCCGTCGCAAAAGCCAAGCGCGTTTTCTTCTGCGTGGCTGGTGTGCAGGCACCTCTGGTCTGGGTTGCATGTGCTTGGCTCGCAGTGCGGCATCCCAGGCAGGGCCCCGTTGTAGCCCCCAGACGCTATTCCCCCATCTGGGCGAAGCAGGATGCAGCCCACCTTGAGCCTGCAGCAAGTACCCAGCCGGCTGAGTTCAAGGGCCATCCGCAGAAACACCTCGTCTTTTAGGCGCGGGCGGTTAGGGGTACCACTATCCATTCGCCGCCCCCGCAGGCTTTGCGGGCGTTATCTCGAAGCCGATGCTCTCTTCCCTGTAGTCTGGCCTCTCCACCCAAAGGACGTGCGCCCCCAAGAATCTGGCAAGCTGCATAAGCCCGTCCCTGGTCACGTCCCCGATGGCCGCCCTGAGGTTAGGGTGCAGGGTTATCCTTATGGACGCGCCACGCAGCTTGTCCCCAAGGCGCGCCATTTCCCTGTAGGCTTTGAGGATGATTGTTTCGGGGCTGAGGCGGCGGCTAGTCCCTTCGCAGCGGGGGCAGGGGACTGTGAGTTGGCGCTCTAGGCTGGGCCCTGTGCGCTTGCGCGTCATCTCCACTAGGCCAAATTCGCTGATGTCCAGCGCCCTTGCATGGTTCCTGTCGCGCATCAGCTCTTCGTGGAGCTTTTTCATCACTTTGGTTCTGTGGCCGTGGTCTATCATGTCTATGAAGTCAATCACCACTATGCCGCCAAGGTTCCGCAGGCGGAGCTGTCGGACTATCTCTGGGATGGCCGCCATGTTGGTCAAAAACACAGTTTCTTCTAAATCCTTGGCGCCAATGAATTTGCCTGTGTTGACGTCCACGCTGACCAGCGCTTCGGTCTGGTTGATGACTATGGATCCGCCCTGGCGAAGGAAGAACTTGGGCTGCAACGCCAGCTCAAGCTCCCGCTCTACTTCGAATGCTTCAAAAATTGGAATGTCAGACGTGAATCTTTTGACCCTGTCCTGCCAGTCGGGGTGCAGGGCCTGGACGAAAGCCACGACCTGCTGGTACGCCTCTTCGGTGTCCACCCAAAAAGCCGACACTTCTTCCCGAAACAAGTCGCGCAGCACCTTTTGCAGCAGCCTGAAATCCTGCCAGACGATGTTGGGGGCCACGCGCCGTCCGGCGCGCGCCTGGACTTCTTTCCAAATCTCCCTCAAAAAGGTTATGTCGGCCACCAAGTCCTTGTCGTCCTCGCCGATGGCCGCTGTCCGCACGATGAAGCCCTCTCCAGGCTCTGCGTGCGCCTTTATCAGATCCCTAAGCCTCTCCCGCTCTTTTGCGTCGGTGATTTTTCTCGAAATGCCGACATGGTCTATGCCAGGCATGAACACCAAAAAGCGCCCTGGGAAGCTGATGTGGCGGCTTAGGCGCGGGCCCTTTGAGGCAATGGAATCCTTTACCACCTGAACCAGCACCTCTTCCCCCTCTTTCAGCGGCGGGAGAGTAACAGTGAGAGAGGCTATCTCCATCACGGCGGTGTCGGAATAGTCCTCTATGTCGGATTCCTCGGCGGTCAGCCGGTGGGCCTCGGGTTCGTCCAAGTACAGAAAGCCGTCCTTAGAGTCGCCAATGGCCACAAAAGCGCTTTGCATCCCAGGCAGCAGCTTGGCCACCCGCCCTTTGTGGATGTCGCCCACTTGGCTGACGAAGGACGTCCGCTCGATGAACAGCTCGCACACTTGGCCGTTTTCCAGCAGGGCTATGCGCGTCTCCAGAGGAGTCGCGTTGACCACCAAGGAGCGGCGGACCTGCATCAGCGACCTCTCATGGAGATAGACAAGCTACAATGTTCCAGGCAAACCCCCACTTTGCTGCCCAAAGCGGGCACCAAAATATTGTACAAAAAAAAGGTTATGAAGGGAAGATGCCTTCGTAGGGGTTAGGGGTCGCTGACGATTCCAGTGAGGCGCAGCGTTCCATATCCGCTCACGGGCTGGCGCCCGCTCGCTACATTCCACTCGCGCCTCCTAGCGCTCCCGCGCTTTTGGAGAAGTTTCGGCTTTGCCGCGCCATGTTAATTGCGGATTGGGCGTTGAGCACCGGGCGGAGATTGTGGCCGCACGAATTGCCTACATCGGGGGCAAGTAGGGGCTAGGTTGTAGGAGTCAGGGGATAGGGGTTAGGGGCCGCTGACGATCCCAGTGAGGCGCCGCGTTTGTTGCCAGTTGCAAAGTATTTTCTTGCGATCCAAAAGGATAATGTGAATGGAGGCATTTTCTTTGCTAAAATTGTCATCATCGGTCGGCAACGATGGTTTGATTTTTGCCGCCGAATTATGCACCATTTTCCCTTGCCAGCGAGCCAGAAGGTGCCATGAGCGAAAGAACCGAATCTATGACCCCCCTGGATGCCCTGCGGCACATCCTCGCAGGGTACGTACCCGGCGATGAGGATTTTTTGCGCCGCCTGCTGCCCAAGATGGGCGAAATTGGCAAGGCCAGCCTGCGCGTCCTGGGCGAATTTCTAAAAAAGCCAGGCACTTCCACGCTAAGGAGGGCGGTGCTGCCCGCAGTGGCCAAGCACAACTGGCCAGAGTGGACTTACCTGCTCTTTGAGATACTTTCAAAAGAGCCAGAGCTCACCGTGTTCGACGAAGGCTGCGCCGCGCTGGGCCAGCTTGGCACAAAGTCCTCTTGGAAGACATTGCAGAGGCTCAAGACAGTCCGCGCCGCCAGAGATCACCAGATAATCCTAGACCGCGAGCTAAACGACCTAGAGAGCAAGAAGCAGCCTGTCGCCTATTACATGGGCCGCATCATGGAGGGCGAGAGCAACCCGAAGCTATCCGCCACTGGTGCGCGAATGCTGGCCGTGATGATGGGCACCCAAGATGTCCCCGCGCTAATACAGGCGTACCAAGACGGCGACATCGTGGTGAAGCAGCACATCCTGCGGATAATGCCATGCTTCCAGTGCCCCGAGGCCAATTCCTTTTTGGCCTACACTCTAAAGAACACGGCAAACGACATTCTTGAAAGCCGCAAACTTTTGGACATTGTGCAGCGCTTGGGCAACATGCCAAAGCCATCTGCCAAGCAGGAGTGCCAAAAACTCGTGGTGGAACTATTCCGCGAGCAGGCCAAGGCGCTCGTCGGCGAGCTGAATATAGCCCTTGGGCAGGATGGCACAGACGCCTCCCACATTTTCGATGCGCTGGAAGAACTAGCCGTGACCACTGCCAGCACGATCTTGCTGGAGGCCCTGCGCCTGCTGGTGGAGGGCAAGATGGCCCGGTTTTCGGTGGTCATCGCCGAGCGCGCAACCGAAATCGAAAAACAGCTCAACGACCAAGAAACTGTCCTCGACTATATCGGCGCCGCTTTGACACGCTTAGTAGGAGACGGCGGCGCCGAACCAGCGGACGTGCTTCCCTATTTTAGGGAAGTGTTCCACCTCAAGCTGGGCGGCCCCTTGTTCCTCGAATCGTACGCCACACTTGTGTCGCACCAAGACGTTGAAATACTCGATGAACTTCTTGCCGACCCCGAATACGAGCGGCGTTTCGTAATAGTTGACACCATAGGCGCCAAAGAGGACGACCACTTTGTTGACTTTTTTTTGAAAGCCATCCGCGATTCCATCATAGACGTAGGCCAGCGCGCAGTCCAGCATCTTGGCAAGCTGCACAGGGGGCGCGAAATCTTTTTCGAGTACTTCAATTCTGGCGAAACCGAAAAAATGCGCCAAGCGATGTGGGGCTTTACAGAAATACAGATGCAGGAATCTGCGGATCTGCTGATAGAGTTTATCCACAAAGACCTTACGGGCGAGGCACCCGTCAAGGGCGGGCTACTGGTGGAGGCCGCCAACGCTTTGGCCAGCCTCCGCGTTGAAAGGGCCGCTCCCCTGATGCTGGAGATGCTCCACGACGGGCAGTCCCTGCAGTTGCAGGTTGCCTTAGCCGAGGCCCTGGCTGCCTTGCAAACTCCCGAATCGGCCTTGGGCCTTTTGGTAAAGTCCGCCAACCTGCGGCACCTAGAAGTGCTGTTTGTGGTACTGGAAGGCTCCTTGGTGCCATTCAACTCGTTCACCAACGCATTCCCGATGGAGCATTACGAAGAATATGCAAAATTGCTGGAGAGGTGCTGCGGAGACGGCTCCGGCCACGGCAACACATTCCGTGCGCTATGCTCCGTTGAAAAGCTCTACATCCTAGACTTGGCAAAATACGAAAGGCTGGTGGATAGGATCTCAGAGTACCTCTCCGTGATGCGGACCAAGGAAGCCTGGGACAAAAACGCCAACGACCGCCTTACCGCCATTAGCAAAGACATCGCCAAAAGGTGCGAAAGCCTGAAAGTCCTCGCCCAGAAAGAGCTGGACCTCACCAACATAATCCAGCGCACCGCCCCCAAGGGCCCGCTACGGTCGGAGGCCATAGTCAGCCTGCGCTCTAAACTGGAGGACCCAGACCTCATACTCAAGGCCGAGATGGCCAGATCAATAGGCAGCTACGTACACAGCCAGCTAAAGGTGGTTGAGCAAGACTGGAAGGACATAGCCCAATTGTGCGAGATAGCCGGCCGATGCGGCCAGAAAGACCTCATCGAGCCGATAAAATTGATTTATGGACGCGCAACGGGCCTGGGCCTAAAGAGCGCGGCCAAGAACGCCCTGCTGAGGCTGGGGCTCACCGACGCCGAGATCAACCGCCGCGCCCCCATTACCTCTATCTTGGTAGTTGAACCCAGCGCCTTTTTCAGGAAGCGCCTAGTAGAGGCCCTGAAGGGCGCGGGCGAGTGGGAAGTGCGCGAAGCCAGCAGCAAGGAGGAGGCCGAAGGCATGCTGAAAGAGTCCAAGGCCGACCTGATGATCGTCGAAGCCGTCGAAGAAGGCGGCAAACTGCTGGGCTGGCTCCAAGCCGCGTGGGATCAGAACAAAGTCAAGTATGTCTATATATGCACCTCGAACAGGGATATGTCCGGGTTCGGCGAACCCCCTTGGCTGATAGGCACCCTCTACAAACCCTTCCCAATGGAAAAGCTGCTGGAAGAGATTACTGGGTAGGGGTTAGGGATTTGGGGTTAGGGATTAGGGGTTAGGGGTTAGGGGTTAGGGATTAGGGGTTAGGGATTAGGGGTTAGGGATTAGGGGTTAGGGATTAGGGGTTAGGGATTAGGGGTCAGGGGCTAGGGTAAATATTGATGCGGCTTCGCCGCGCCGATTTTTATGTTGCGGGTTGGGCGCGTGGTGCCGGACGGGTGCCGTTGCCGCATGGATTGCCTATCTCGGAGCCATCGAGGGGGCAAGGGTATGTGGTCGCACAAGCCTAATGAGGCGCAGCTTCAAATCCGCTCACCGCTGACTCTTGTCCCTCCTGTGAGGCGCGGCGCTCCATATCTGCTTGCGGGCTGTCTTCCCTGCGAGGCGCAGTGCTCCAAATCCGCTCCCCATCAGCCTGCGAGGCGCAGCTCCATATCCGCTCCCCGCCTTACGGCGGCTCGCTCCATTCCACTTTAATGTAGCCAATCGCCGTAAAGCCTTTGACGCTGCCTTAGCAGCGTCAAAGCCAACGCCGATTTTGGCTACATTCCTCTTAGGGCATTCGCCCTTTTAGAGAAATTCTAAAACGTAAACACGAAGCTGGTGGAAATGTCTATGTCCATTTTTCTGGCTCTGACGACTATGTTGCCTATGTGGACGGGGGGGTCGGCGGGGGTGAACGCCCGAATGGAGACCATGGCGGGCAGGTTGCGGTGGTTCATGTCAATGCCGACCTTTAGAGATGTGTTCCTTGTCATAGTTACGCTGATGGCATTTTTAAGCGTTATCACCCTGTCCTGAAATTTCTTTATGTTGACTATGGCGGCCAAGTCGGCGTTGTAGCTTATGTTGTCGCGGAACTTTTGCTTGAACGAGCTGGTCAGGTTGAAGGTGCCATTTTCTTTTTGGAACCCCTTGGGGGGATAGGACGGCACTTCCCGCTTGGCACCGAGGCCGGCGTCCACACGCCATAACTGGCCGGCGGAATCCGACAGTATCCTCCCGACGCCTGCAGTTATGTCGGTTCGGCTGTCCAAGCCCGCCGGCAGGTTCTGCTCCCACGAGCTGCCGCCGTACCAATACCACCTGTCCTTGTCTTTGAGCCTGTAGTCGAAACGAGCCCGCAGGTAGTATTTTTCGGCGGTGACCGTAGTGGCGTTGTTCTCTTTGATTACCACGTTGTTCAGGGTGGGCCCTATGGCCACTCTTCTCTCCAGCACGGCGGCAGACCTGATCATCCTGCCGCTAAGGACCAAGGTCATGTAGTTCCACTTCTTGCTGTGGTCGTCCGCAATGCTAAGAGTTTGGCCTGACGAGTTGCCCGAAGTGGCCACGTACGAGAGGGTGGCCGTGTTGGTCCATGTACGCGGCTTGGGCTGCTGGGCCAATGCAAAGGTTGGCAGAACCAAAGCCAGTAGCCATTTCATATCGCGCTATTTTGCCATGAGGCCATTGTAGAGGGCGGCATGCTGCTTGGCGCTGCTCTCCCATGTGAAGTGCTGCGCCATGCCCCTTGACTGAATTTTGTCCCATACTTTTGGCTTGGCCTTGAACAGATCCAGCGCTCGGGTGATGGCTTCGCCCAAGTGCCAAGAGGTGGGGTCGAAAAACACAAAGCCTGTGGCCGTGCCGTCCTGCAATGTCTCGGGGGTTATGTCAACAACTGTGTCGGCCAGGCCGCCTGTTTTCCGCACTAGGGGAATGGTTCCGTAGCGCATGGCGTACAGTTGGGTCAAGCCGCAGGGTTCGGACCTGCTGGG
>Ga0268262_10003095_pt1 | contig 18365 bp, 19 predicted proteins | sample TergutNc150P3_FD_190354 | JGI IMG/M metagenome (GOLD analysis project Ga0268262, IMG submission 190354) | Nasutitermes corniger P3 segment gut microbial community from laboratory colony in Florida, USA - Nc150 P3 (SPAdes) (version 2) | ecosystem: Host-associated > Arthropoda: Insects >...
TCCTCTTTGCTCTCGCATTGAAATTTGGCTGGAAACCGCTTGATGAATTGGAAAACGAATATAACCTATTCACCTATGGCGGAACCGTTTATTTCCCAAGACCAGACCATACGGATAAAAGTTCAACTGTAAGCATAGCGTGGGCTGCGGTTCGCTCGGAAAACATAGCGAGCGTATGGCTTTTGGAGCATCTGTTGGACAAACTTTCAACAGATGACATAAGAGAGCTGGCTGAAAAAAACATAATAGATACGAGCATCACGGCAAGCTCAAAAAAAGAAATTGCTCTGGAAAAAGCAAAAATGGTTTTAATGAACGACTGGATTATGGAAGGGCGTTTTGAAACCGTTCGCTCTTTGCAAGCATTAAAATATTATTACAATAATAAGGAAGTTGAAAAGCAAGTTAGGAATTTGGATAGAGTTAAATTATTGCAGCACAGCTTTGAGTATTATGCTTCTCTCGATATGCCCGATGGTCAAGAATTTTTGTTCCCCAATTTCACTGTTTCGGATTTTGAGCAGGTTAAGAATTTGGTGGAGCAAAATATGGCAAGCCCCATCTCATCTGGGGATGTGTTTTTGCTGCCGGAGCTTAGAATGAAAATTGCGATGAGGGAGTTTGCAAATTTTGTGAAAAGCATAGGCATAAACCGAGGTTTGCAAGAGGTTATGAGTATGCCGCTGGGTGTGAATGAAGCCACGATAGCGGAGATGGCGGTTGCGTATCAAAGCATTTTAAGCGGCAAAATTTACAAATGCAAAGGCAAAAAATTTGGCGAGCCGTGCATAATAAAAGAAATTTGGAGCCACAACAACAACCTGCTTTTCAAAAACGAAATTGATTCCACAGAAATTTTGCCAAACTACGTTGTTCTGCCAATGCGAGCAATACTGAGAGCCGTGTTCAAATACGGAACCGCCGCAAGCGCATATTCCAAACTAGCAATATCATATTCCGGCTCAAAATACCCATACCCCGCAATGGGCAAAACTGGAACCACAAACGAAAACCGCACCGCCGCCTTCTGCGGTGCCGTGCCCTTAGACACGCTTTTGACAATATGCAGCTACATAGGTTTTGACGATAACAACAAGCTCAAAGGAAAATCGCGAACCTTGGCAGGTGCTTCTGGCGCATTGCCTCAATGGGCAAACTTTGCAGAATCCGTTCTAGCCACAAGCAAAAGTGAAACCATTTTCGGCGAAGCAATAGACTACATAAACGCAATTGCCCAAAACGAGGTTCCTTTGCCAAATATGCCGCAGAATATTGAGATAGACAGAAAGGGCGGGCTGCCTGTTACGGCAGATGATATGGGGGCTGGCAGCGCGGTGGCGGTGTTTCCGAATTTTTAAATCGTTACAAAATGTATTAAGTCTGCAAAATTTTATCTCAAAAGTTTCTTATTCTCCGCTTCGCTTAGAATACTCATTTGTTGAATGGCGATTCCATTTAATTTTATTAGTCGTTCTTTTTGCGGAATACTATCATTTATCAACACTGCATTTATGTTTTCCATATTTGAAAGGCAAATCAACTCGTTTATAGAAGCATAATCTCTTATATTTCCTTTCAAATTGCTATTTTTATCTCGCCATTGCTTTGCGGTCATTCCAAAGAGGGCTACGTTCAAAACATCTGCTTCGTTGGCATAGATAATGGATGTTTGCTGGGGAGTGAGCTTTGCTGGAATAAGGTTGTGTTTAATGGCATCGGTGTGAATGTGGTAGTTTATTTTTGCGAGTTCTCGCTTTGCCGACCAGCCGAGTTGTTTTTGTTCTTCTTCTTTCAAACGCTGAAACTCTTTGATGAGATAAAATTTAAATTCAGCCGAAAGCCAAGAACCAAACTCAAAAGCAATGTCTTTATGAGCAAAAATACCACCTCCATAACGTCCCGATTTTGAAAAAATCCCAATTGCGTTTGTGAGTTCTATCCACCGTTTTGGGGTAAGAACTAATCGCCCACTTGCATTTTTAACCGTATGGAATTCCATACGGTTAAAATTCGGGTTGTACATTTTTTCCCAAATTCCCAAGAATTCGAGTGTAAAACGTGTGCTCATCCAATTGGAAACAACAACTCTCGCTTCCAATTCGTCTTTATATCCTGCCATATCGGTTAGCGAAATGTAATCATCTTTTTTAGAAGTGATTACTGTTATTTCTTTTCCCTGTACTGTTATAGTTTCTTTTTTGCCCATAACGCTATCTCCAAATTTTGAGGTTTTATATTAGGGCGACTGGAATGTAGGTAAAGAATATTCCCTAATGGTAGGAAAGATAGAAAATATAAAAGAGATTTTTGTATATTATTGTTATGAAATTATCTTACACATATTGGCAAAACGATGGGTTTTATATTGGGCATTTGAATGAATATCCTGAATATGATACTCAGGGGAAAAGTTTAGCTGAACTTGAAGCTATGCTTAAAAGTTTGTATGAGGATATTTCCAGTGGGGAATTGGAAGGAATTAAGCGGGTTGGAGTGTTGGAATACGAAATGGCATAAAACGGCAAGAGTTAATAAAAAAAATTACCGATGCTGGTGCCATTTTTATTAGACATGGCGGTAATCACGATTGGTATAGAAATGCAATTACTGGAACTTGCCAGCCAGTTCCTAGACATAATGATATTAACGACTATTTAGCTAAATCAATTATCAAGAAATTGTCGTAAAGTTTGTTTACCCCCGCCAAACCATTGGGGAAATGCAAGGCTTGGCGAGGAGCCGCCTTTTATTAATCACTATAACCGATTATCAAAACACGGAAATAATTATTTACGTTTGTATAAATTAAATACGCAGCATCATAAGGTGATGCGGCAATTTTTAAATCAAAATCATTAGCATATTTTGACAATCCATTTGTTGCTAAAAAATTTGCAACTTGAGTACTTGTGTTTCGTTCATAGGTTTCACTATTTATCAAACAATTTTGTAAAGTTGTTATAAAGGTGTCGGTAAGTGATATTACGGTATTCTGCAAAGCAGTATAATTGTTCAAATCAGGACAAGAGGTACTCCAATTGCCAAGTACAACATCATAGTACTGCGTTTTAACAACTACACTACTAGAACTTGAAGGTCTTGAACTAGACGAAGGAGGCGGTGGAGCAACAGAGCTACTACTGGGCGGAGGTGCAACAGAACTACTGCTAGGCGGTGGTGGTTCTGCATTGCAATTAGGTACTATTTGCGCCGAACCTGCATTAACTAACTCCATACAAGTGGAAAGCGACATCTGCGAACAAGTACCTGCGGTTAATTTGCAATAAACCTTCTCAGATGAATTGCTTGAAGACTCCCCCCCTTGCCCCTGCGGTCCAGACGGTGAATCGCTTGAACAAGCGAAAAAGGTTAATGCAATGGCAAAAATTGCCGCCAATGAAAGAAAACGCTTAGTTTTCATAAAAACTCCAAAGTTTGAAAAGCCAAAAATTTTCCTATAAAAATTTCTAACTTTTACATAAGACATACTAATAAATATAGTAATTTTACTGAAAAAAGAGAGGGAGGGATAAGAAAAAATGATTTTTTCTTGGTTTTTATTGAAAATTTGGTTAAATTTTCTTAAAAAGAGGGTTTTATTGTGTCGAAAATTGACTTTTTGAGCTTTATGAATAGGAAGAAGATTTCCCAAACGGAGCTTGCAGAAGTTTTAGATGTCCATCAGTCTGCCGTTAGCCAGTATGTTAGCGGAAAATCGGGCGTGGTTTTTGACAAAGTTGAAAAACTCGTGGAACTTGGAATAACTCCTGAGGAGTTGTTTGGCGAAAATGTCGGCAAAAAAATGAGAGAGGCTATAATTAGGGATTATCTGTCAAATTCTGGGGAAATTACAAATCAAAATTCGCTTGAAATTGTAAAAGAGGGGTTGATTGAGATTTTGAAGAGGATTTGAGGGGGAATTTTGTATATTATTACTATGGAACAGTTTAACAGAATAACGCACAATCCAGCTGTTATGGGCGGAAAGGCTTGCATTCGCGGAATGCGAGTTACTGTTGGCAATATTTTGGAACAGTTAAGCACAGGCAGAAGTATTGAAAATCTTTTGGCAGATTTTCCGTATTTGGAAAAGGAAGATGTTCTTGAAGCTATTAGATATAAATACGAAAAAAACTCGTATTAGGATTTTACCGCTGGGGAATGACTGATTTTACTATATTACCTCCAGAATGATTCTAAAAAATAAATTAGGCATCTCAAACCAAGTTGAATTGGACAAGGCGGAGGAGAAAATTAGCAAGCGAAAGGCTAAGGTTCTCTTTGATTCTGGGAAAATTGATAAAATAAAAGTTGGAACTTATGCTGGGCTTGCTCAAATACATAAGTTTTTGTTTGGTGAGATTTATGATTTTGCTGGAAAAATGCGTGAGGTTAATATTGCTAAGGGAAATTTTCGGTTTGCTCCTTTGATGTATTTGGAACAGTCGTTGAAGCATATAAATAAAATGCCACAGAAGACTTTTGATGAAATTATCGCAAAGTATGTGGAGATGAATATTGCCCATCCATTTAGGGAAGGCAATGGGCGTTCAATGAGAATTTGGCTGGATTTAATTCTTAAAAAGGAATTGAAGGTGGTTGTGGATTGGAGCAAGATAAATAAAAATGATTATCTCTCGGCGATGGAGCGCAGCCCTGTGAAAGATATAGAGATAAAGCAGCTTCTTAAAAAAGCTTTGACAAAAAAAATAAATGAACGTGATATATTTATTAAAGGAATAGATGCAAGTTATCATTACGAGGGTTATAATGAATTCAAAACCGATGATTTATGAATACCGCGTTTCCGCTCCACGCTCAGACTTTTACAACATCACGCCAGAAGTTCGCGAAGCCATTGCGAAAAGCGAAGTGCAAGAGGGAATTGCTGTTGTTTACTGCCCACACACAACCGCGGGCATCACAATAAACGAAAACGCAGACCCAGATGTAGTGCGCGATTTGCTCTTGGGTTTAGATAAAGCGTTTCCTGACCGTGCTGAATTTCGCCACGAAGAAGGCAATAGCACGGCGCATCTCAAAGCGAGTGCGGTGGGTTCTAGTGCAACGGTGATTGTTAGCGGAGGCAAGCCGGTTCTTGGAACTTGGCAGGGGATTTATTTTTGCGAGTTTGACCCGCCAAGGGAGAGAACGTTTTTTGTGAAGGTGATGGGGTGAGTTACCTCTCCAGTTTTCTCACAGCCGCTTCCAAAGATAAACCCGCATAATCCTGTGCGCTAATCCACTTGCCGTTCACGGAACTGTTTGCGAACGCAGCTGCTATGGCACCGGGGATTACGGATTCCACTGCGTTTGGGGCATTGGGACCTCCCAAATCTGTGCGAAGCCAGCCTGGGTCTAGCAAATTCAAAGTTACATTTGTGCTTTTTAGCTTTGGCGCGGTATCTCTAACGAACTTGTCCAGCGCGGCTTTGCCTGCGGCATAAGCCATTTGTTCCGGTTCTCCTGCTATTCCGCTTGTTGTGCAAATTACCCTGCCAAAACCAGCGAGCAGCATTTTTGGCAAAAAATGGCAGCTTATGAAAATTGGTGCTATTGTGTTCACCTGAAAACTGGTGATATAATCCTGTTCGTGCATTTCCCAATAGTTTTCGCGGTAAGGAGGTTGCAAGCCTGCATTGTTGCAAACAACTTCTATTCGCAAATTTTTTGAATCTATTTCTGCCAAAAGATTTTTCCTTTGCTTGCTGTCGCCAAGCTCGGCGGCAACAGAAAAAACTTCCACGCCTTTTGACTTTATTTCTGCTTCAAGAGCTTTTGTGTGATCCAAGCTGCGGCTGTGCAAAATTAAGTTCGCTCCCTGTTCTGCAAATGCCAAAGCTGCTTGTTTGCCAATGCCTCTAGCGGCACCTGTGATAAAAACCCATTTCTTAGATAAACTGAACATATTGCCCTCCTGCAAATTTTAGCGAGATTCCAAAATCTCTTTAATTTCCTTTGGTCCAATGCAAGCATTTTCGCCCAAGCCGCGTTCGCTTGTCAAACCTCGGCTTTCAAATCTTTTTGAGATTTTTTCCGCAGCTTCAGCCGCATTTACTCCATAGCCGCTCAGTTTTGTTGGAACGCCTAGCGATTCAAAAAATTCCTCCGTTTTTTCTATTGCGAGTACCGCGATTTCATCACGACCCTCCTGCCCTCTCGTGCGCGATAGAAGCCCCCAAACACGGTGACCATATTGAGCCAGCTTTGCTTTCTTTTTCTCAAACTGATTGCGCCAAAGACCTGGCATAACAACAGCGAGGCTTTGCCCGTGGTCTATGCCGTAAAATGCGGTTAGTTCGTGCCCTATGCCGTGCGTTGCCCAGTCTTCGGGAACGCCTCTGCTTATTAAACCGTTCAAAGCCATTGTTGCCGTCCACATAAGTGTTGCACGAACATCGTAATTGTTTGGCTGCTCAATGACAATCGGACCTTGCTCTGTTAGCGTTGTTAAAATTGATTCTGCCCAGCGGTCTTGCAAGGGTGCATATTCAGGGTAAGTTAGATATTGCTCCATTGTGTGAACAAAGGTATCCACTATGCCGTTTGCGGTTTGCTTTGCCGGTAGGGTAAAGGTGGTTTCTGGGTCTAAAATGCTGAATTTGGGGTAAATTAGCGGAGACCAGCCGCCGAATTTCTCCTGAGTGGAATCGCGTGAGATAACAAAGTTGGCGTTGCTTTCAGAGCCTGTTGCCGGCAATGTTAGCACGCTTGCGAGAGGCAAAGCCTCGTTTGGGGTTTTTGCCTTGCCGCACATAAAGTCCCACGGGTCTGCACCATTGTATTTTGCGGCTAATGCGATAAATTTTGTTCCGTCCAAAACAGAGCCTCCGCCCACGGAAAGCAAGAAATCTATGCCCTCTTTCTTTATTATTTCAAGGCTTTTTACGCAGGTTTCGTAGCGCGGGTTAGGTTCTATGCCGCCAAATTCAAAAACTGCCCTGCCGCCCAGAGCTTTTTTCGCGGCATCATAAACCCCATTTTTTTTTATGGATCCGCCGCCATAGGTTAAAAGAACCTTGGCATTTTGAGGAATTTCCTTTTCAAGCTCGGCTATGGTATTTTTGCCAAAAATGAGCTTTGTTGGGTTTTGGAATGAAAAATTACGCATATATATATAATATAGTAAGTAAATTTTGACAAAAATTAGCAAAAGTTAGCCCATAATACAAAAAAAATATATTTTTAATAAATGGGGGCTTATATGAAAATTCTTTCCTTTGCCATATTGCTCGCAATGTCCATTGCGCTTTTTTCTTGCAGCAACGGTCCAATGCTGGAATCTGATTTATTCAAAGGTTATGAAGAAGAAATATACAATGTAGCCCCTCCAAACACAGATATAAGCTCAGATGAAGTTGAATTATATTGCAAAGACATGAGTTATGAAGAAAGCATCGCTTGCGTTGCAAGCCTAAACGACAAAAAACAAGAAGACTTGAAAACGTGGCAGAATAAACAGAAGGAACAACCCAAACAAGTTAAAAAGGCTAAAAAGAACCCACCACCTAAACAGAATAAGCAAAAAAAGAAGAAAAAAGTGGCAAAATGAATGTAAATTACTACATTAACCCCTAATGAACAACACATTTACCGAACTAGCAAATGCCCTTAATTCAAATTTGGGCTCAAGTGTAGCTTCCCGTGTTTTATCGGAGCGAGGCAAAAAAATTTACTTCCCGCACAAGGGCATTCTGGGGCAAAGCGCAGAAGCCAAAGGCACAGAGATTAACGCCACAATAGGAACGGCTTTTGAAGACGATGGCACTCCGCTTATGCTTCAAACCGTTAAAAACGCCTTTGCCATGCCAGATCATATAATTCATGCAGGATTTCTTTACCAACCCAGTTTTGGCAAAGCCATGCTTCGCAAAAAATGGACAGAAATGTTGTATAAAAAAAATAAGAACTTGCAGAACATAAAATTTAGCGAACCTGTTGTTACAGCCGCCCTAACCCACGCTCTTTCCGTATCTGCCAACTTGTTCCTCAACCCCGGAGAGACCATTATAATTCCCGATTTATATTGGGATAACTACGATTTGATTTTCTGCGAAACGTATGGCGCGCAGATTAAAACATTCAACACCTTCAAAAACGGGAATTTTGATGTGGCGGCTCTCGCTACGGCTTTGGAAGAAGGTGGGAGTGGCAAAAAAGTTGTGCTTTTGAATTTCCCAAATAACCCCACGGGCTACACAGTGACAGAAGCCGAGGCAAATGAAATTTGCGAAGTGCTTAAAGCCTGCGCCCAAAAAGGAAACGATGTTGTTGCTCTCTTAGACGATGCTTATTTTGGCTTGGTTTACGAACACGGCATATACAAAGAATCCATATTTGGGCTTTTGGCAAATGCGCACGAAAATCTATTAGCCGTGAAACTAGACGGACCAACAAAAGAAGATTATGTTTGGGGCTTTAGGATTGGTTTTATAACCTTTGCTTTCCACGGAGCAAGCGTAATGCAACTCAAAGCATTGGAAGACAAAGCCGCAGGCATAGTGCGCGCAACCATATCCAACACTGCAAGCACATCTCAAGAAATTCTGCTGAACGCTTATGGTAGCGAAAGCTACGAAAGCGAAAAGCGAGAAAAATACCATACCCTAAAAATTCGTTACGAAAAAATAAAAAAGGTTTTGGCATCTCACAAGGAATATGAACAGTCTTTTGCCGCTATGCCTTTCAACAGCGGATATTTTATGTGCGTTAAAATAAACGGCGCAGACCCCGAAGCCGTGCGGCAGGAGTGTTTGAAAAATCACGGTCTTGGGGTTATAGTGCTCTCCGGTCTTATTCGCATAGCATTTTCCTCGGTTGCCTTGAATAAAATAGAAGAACTCTTTGAAAGGCTCCACAAAGCGGTGCAGGCGGTAAAAGCATGACCATCCGCCAACGTTCAACGATCTCTGTTCCAGGGCACATAGAAAAAATGCACACAAAAGCATTTGCTTCTTCGGTAGATGTAGTTATGCTAGATTTGGAAGATTCCGTTCCTGTGGATTCCAAGCATTTGGCAAGGGAGCAAGTGATCAAAACTTTAGCAGGCATTGAAGTTCAGAAAGGCAGGGGAATATCTGTGAGGGTAAACGGCACAGACACGCCTTATTGCTTTAGAGATGTTATAGAAGTTGTGCTGGCGGCAAGCGCGAAAATAGATTCCATAGTTTTGCCAAAAGCAGACAGTGCAGGAGATGTGCATTTTCTCTCTCGCTTATTAGACGGCTTGGAAGCGGAATTAGGCACAGAAAAGCAGATAGCCATAGACGCAAGCATTGAATCTGCCTTGGCTATTGAAAACATTTCGGAAATTGCCACCGCGCCAAGAGTGCGTGCCCTAATTTTTGGAATAGCAGACTACAGCGCCTCCATAGGAGCAAGACTGAGCAGCATAAGCGGACACGGCGAAGAAGACGCAGATGTTTATCCAGGGCACAGATGGAACTATGTGATGTCAAAAATAGTGCAAACCGCAAAAGCCTATAATTTGCTCGCCATAGACGCACCTTATGGGAATTTCAAAGATTTGCTGGAACTCGGCAAAAGCGCAAAAATATCTGCCGCTCTAGGTTTTGATGGCAAATGGGCAATTCACCCAAGCCAAATAGAAACAATAAACAACGTATTCTCGCCAACAAGCGAAGAAATAGACAGAGCAACCCGAATTCTCGCAGCGGCAAAAGCAAGCCCCGGGCGCGGAGCGGTTGCAATAGACGGCAGAATGGTGGACAGAGCAACCATAAGACTGGCTAAAAAATTGATGGATTCAGTTAAATAATGAATAAATTCTGGGCAATTCTGGCAATATGTGCGGGGGTGTGTTATTCGCAGGTGGGTAACATCTCTTTGAACAATATGGAACCGCCCAAAACAGAACTATTTTATTCAAAAGAAATTCCCAAAGCAGGCGATACCCTTTACTTAAAAGTTACCATACCGCAAGGATGGCATATAAACGCAGACAAAGTTCCAGACGATTTTTTGGTGCCGAGCAAAGCAATCGCTTTTGCGCAGGGCGTTGAGTTTGAGCCTGCGATATGGCCCAAGCCCATAAAGCAGCACAACGATTTACTGAATATGGATTTGCTTTTGCTGCAAGACACTTTCACCATTAGCCTGCCGATAAAAAACATTGAGAAAAAAAACGACCCTTATGGAGTAAAAGTTAAATTCACTTATCAGGCTTGCTCCAATATATGCCTGCCTCCAAAAACATTGGAGATTTTTTTAAACGAGAATTTTTTTAGCGAAAAAAAAAACTCTGATTCATTAGACAATTTTTTCTTATATCTTTTGCTCGCATTGCTAGGCGGTTTGATTTTGAATCTTATGCCATGCGTGTTGCCGGTTTTGTTTTTGAAAGTTTTTGACTTGATGAAAAAAACAGGCGAGGCAAGGAAAAGTGTTTTTGCCACAGCAGCCGGAATATACTTTTCCTTTTTTGTTATTGCCGCTATAATTGTAATTGTTCGCTTAACCGGAAACGCCATTGGCTGGGGATTTCAATTTCAGCATCCTGCATATATAGCGACAATGGCTTTGGTCATTATGGTTTTCGCTATGAGCCTTTTGGGAATTTTTGATATATGGATACCTGGCAATTTAGGGAAGCATTCAAAAAGTTCCTTTGCGAACGGAATTTTGCTAGTTCTTTTGTCCACTCCTTGTTCCGCGCCCTTTTTAGGCACGGCGGTGGGCTTTGCCTTTTCAACATCCATTCCAAAACTATTTGCAATTTTTGCCTCTATTGCAATAGGATTGTCTTTGCCATACATAATTCTAGGCATATTCCCGCAATGGACAAAAAAGATGCCAAGACCAGGGCAATGGATGGAAATATTAAAGCAGTTTTTGAGTTTTCCAATGCTACTAACTGTGGTTTGGTTGGTTTGGATTTTCGCCCACGAAACAAGCATAGAGATTTCCGCAAAATTAGGCGTATTCTTGTGCGTAGCCTGCTTTTTCGCATGGCTCTCCGGCATAATAGCCAAGCCCGGAAAGCCGTGGCGGAATTTTGCCGTTTTATGGCTAATTTTTATTATCATATACATATTCTCCTGGAACCTCTGGATCAACCCGCAAAAAAGTGAATTAGATGAGCATTGGCTTTCTTTTTCTCAAAAAAGGCTAGATAGTTTGCAAAACGAAGGCTTGGCGGTTTGGGTTAATGGCTCGGCAGACTGGTGCATAACTTGCAAGATGAATGAGAAAGTATTTGAGAGCGAAGCAGTTAAAAAGGCTTTTGAGGAAAAGAATGTGGTAAAAATGCGAGCGGATTACACTGGACCCAATGAGGAAGCGTTGAAGTTCTTTGAGGTTTATGGGCGCAGCGCGGTTCCGTTTGATTTGTTTATAAGTTCTCAGGGGGAGGCGGTTTTGATGAGTGAGATTCTTACGGAAGAGGCGGTTGTGGGGGTGTTGGGGGGGATGGATTGATGGAATTTATATGGTTTGAAAACTTTGTGGCAAGATTTGGCATATAATATTTAAGCGAGTTGACTTCATTTGTCCAAGAAGTATAATCTATGACCGGATCACGTTGTACGGATTCCGAAATTGTCTGCACATGAGAGTTTATTTTGTCTATTAACCGTTGGCTTAGAAATTGGTCATTCAGAAACTGTTTGCCGAATTTCACATAGCGGTCCCAGAAAACGGCAGCCATAAGTTTGGTTAGTTTGTCGCAGTTGGGAGGTTTGACAAACATATTACTCCAAACCGGGTGCCCTTCGCAGTTTATCGGAGTTTCGTTCCATTGAGGTATTTTGTAAAGTTCAAAGACTGGATCAACTTCAGGAAAAGAACTATCCATATCCCAAGGAACAAGCCATATTTTTCCGCCTACATTTTCTTCTTCGTAAATATAAAAATTATGGTTACTGCATTTTAATGCGGTAATATCACTACAGTACCACATTCTAATGCCATCCCAGTTATTAATGGCTACATTCACCGCCATATAGCGTAAAAAATAGTAGAAATTCATATAAGGAGAGAGATTTTGCTCAAATGTTTTCTCGTCTGAAGCCTGAATCGCATTGTAATATGATACCATTCTCTGTACGTTTGCATTTTCTATCGGGTCATCATTGGTTTTTAGACTATCTAAGTAATATTTTTTATCGGCGGAATGTGGCCATATTTCCTTGTAAAGATTTCCGTCTCCGTATTCTGGCCATCTTGATTTGGTAAACCTGCCATCAATATCTTCCACTGCCAGAAAAAGCCCTACAAGTCTATCGTTGACATATACATTTGCATAAGATGTTCTCGGTGCGTGGATTCCCATTTCCCTATACAATTCATAAGCTAGCATATCATGCATCTTCGTGTTGTCGTGGTTCATTGAGTGCAAATTAATTTTCTTCATACCGAAAAACCGCTTATCTTTATCATACTCTGTAAACTTCACATTATAGGATATTTTTTGGCATATTCTGCCGAGGGTATCAAAACATACCAAGAGAGTATAGGCCCCCTTATAGCGAATCCCTACGGCTCCGTAAACTCTACCATCAAAAACCATATCTGCCTGTACATATTTTTCTTTCTTCATTCCTTGAGTATCCAAATATGCTGAATCGTCTGGACTGATTGTAAAGCGGTATTCACGTACTTTTGACTGGTCAAAAACAAAACTTCTATCGTCTGGCTTGAGTGATACGTGTATATTGGTGTTAGGGCTGGCTATGTTGATATCTTTGGGATAGTAGTTGTCGTGACGAAAAATAAGCTGCTCCGAAGAGGATAAAACCTGAGCAGTCTTAGTGGAACGTACACCACTACGCAATCCATTTTCCCCACGCAATTCCAGCAGGTAAATTCCCATCGCCAAAGAGGGTAATTCAATGACCTTTGAGGGCGGAATCTGAACTGTTAAGACCTTTTTGCCGTTAATTGTGTAAATGGACGCAGAATTTGCCCACGGAGTGGAGTTTAAGTCAAGGTGTTTATGTAAATTCCACTGTATTCTCATAATTTGTGTTTTTGACGCTGACCCTGAGGGTTTAATTGAAGTAGGGTTTGACCCTGAAAAGGTAAAATTGCCATTTTTGTCCGTGCGAGCATAGAATTCCGAATGACCCAACGAAACTAAAACATCTTCTACTGGATTCCCATTTGTTTGGTCAACTACAGTACCGCTGTATTCCTGTGCCGTTACAAAAAAGGCTCCGCTTAAAACAAAACTTATAACAAAACGCAAATCCGTTAACTTGAACATAAATGTAGTTTAAATATAGTAAAACATTTTGGATAATGCAAAATTGTATTTTTTTAGGTAAATTTTACTATATTTAGCTAAATGTTTAATGTTAGGGTTAATTTTTCTCGCTTTAGCGAGCAAATTCTTTGTTTAAAGCTTCTGTTAGAGGCTTGTTTTTTGATGGAGGTGGGGTGAAGCATATTTTCATAATAGGCTCTAAAGGCTTGCCTGCTCATCACGGCGGCTTTGAAACATTTGTTGAAAATCTGACTGCAAAAAAGAAAAATGAAAATATACAATACCATATTTCCTGCTTGAATTCTGCCGAAAAAACCTTTAAGCATAATGGGGCAAATTGTTTTGGCATTAATGTTCCGAATTGGCTTGGTAGTGCTAAAGCTGTTATTTATGATATTCTGGCACTAAGAAAATCCATCCGATTCATAAAACAGAACAATTTTCAAAATTCAGTAATTTACATTCTTGCTTCCCGCATAGGTTTATTCATTTCTTTGCATAAAAAACAATTGAAAAGTTTGGGAATAAAATTGCTAATAAATCCGGACGGTTTGGAATTCAAGCGAAAGAAATACAATTGGCTTATCAGGCGCTATTGGAAAATATCGGAAAGATATTCTGTAAAAAACGCGGATTTGGTTGTTTGCGATTCAAGAGAAATTCAAAAATATATTGAAAATGAATATGAAAAATTTAAACCAAAAACAAAATTCATAGCTTACGGAGCAGATTTAGCGAAATCTCAAATAAGCGATGATGACTTGGAATTGCAAAACTGGTATAGCAAGAACAATATAAGACCGTATGAATTTTATTTGGTTGTTGGCAGAAATATTCCAGAGAATAATTTTGATACTATAATCAGCGAATTCAATAAAAGCAATTCACAGAAGAAACTTGTTATAATCAGCAATATTAAGCACCAATTTAAAGGCAAGACTATTTTTGCCGGAGCTTTATACAATCAAGAACTACTGAGGAAAATCAGGGAGCAAGCATTCGGATATATTCATGGACATAGCGTAGGTGGCACAAATCCCTCTCTTTTGGAAGCTATGGCAAGTACAAAGCTGAATTTGCTTTTTGATATTTGCTTTAATAGGGAAGTTGGAAAGAACGCAGTTTTATATTGGTCAAAGGAGAAAGGCAGTTTGGCGAAATTGATTGATGAAGCGGACAAGATGCAGGAACAGGAGATTGAGGATTTGGGGAATTTGGCGAAAAGCAGAATAGAAAAGGAGTATAGTTGGGAGATGGTTGTGGGAGAGTATGAGGAATTATATGGGCAATAATATTAGAACATTGCAACTTGTAGAACTTGATATTTTGAATGAAATTGTTGCTATATGTGATGCCAATAATCTCAAATACTTTATCATAGGTGGGACATTTTTGGGTGCTATTCGTCATAAAGGCTTTATTCCTTGGGATGATGACATAGATGTTGCAATGCCTAGAAACGATTTTGAAAGATTTTTGAATATAGCAGGCAGCAAATTGCCTAAACATATAAAAATTGAAAATTTTATCACTAATCCCGAATTCCAATATTATATAACAAGAGTACAAAATACAAACACGAAAGTTATAGAAAAACGAATAGGCAATGCTCAAAGATTGACTCATGCTTCCGTTGATATTTTTCCCATAGATGGAACCCCCAATAATAAATACTTGAGAAAATGGTATTATTTTAAAGTACTTACGCATAGAATGTTGATGTCGCTTTGCTATAAGGATAGCATTGACAGAGAAAGAAAACGCAGTTTTAAGGAAAAGATTTTTTTGAAAATTATGGAAAAATTACCTATAGAGAAGTTTTTTAATGCCACCAAAGAAAAACAGAAAATTGATAAACTTTTGAAAAATCAAAAAATTGACAATTCAACCTTCATAGGAACTATTATGGGAGCCTATAGAACAAGGGAAATTGTGCCAAAAGAATATTTTGGCGAAGGAACCTTTTATGAATTCGAAAAATTTAAATATAGAGGTCCTTTTATGTATAATGAATATTTAACTCATATATATGGCGATTATATGAAAATTCCTCCAATAGAATCTCAAAAAAATCATTACGAAATTGTTGAATTAAATGGAGAAAAAATATGAAACGAGTTATTACTTACGGAACTTTTGATTTGCTGCATTATGGGCATATAAATCTTTTGCAAAGAGCAAAGGCTTTGGGTGATTATTTGGTTGTGGCTTTGTCCACTGAAGATTTTAATAAAAATTCAAAAAACAAAGTTTGTTATTTTAGCTATGAAAAGAGAAGGCAAATGCTGGAAGCAATTCGCTATGTAGATTTGGTAATTCCAGAGGAAAACTGGGAACAAAAGAGTGAGGATGTTAGGTTATATAAAATAGATACTTTTGTGATGGGAGATGATTGGAAAGGCAAGTTTGATTTTTTAAAAGATTTGTGCGAAGTCGTTTATCTAGAAAGAACCCCAGAAATTTCAACAACTCAAATAAAGGATGATTTTAATGTTTAAGCATTTTAAGAAACAAGGTGGTTTAAAGTTTGTTTGTTATTTGATAAAAGCAAGAGTTTTTCTTTTTTCTACAATGGAATTATTTTTATTGGGTTTTTCCCAAACGGCTTTAGAAATTTTGCGATTGACAATACAATTAAAAATAAAGAATAAATTGCAGAGAAAATATAAATATGTTTTAGAGAAAATGCCAGATAATATTCTGCAAAATGAACGTTCAAATAAAGTTTTTGTATGCTGGCTCCAAGGTTTTGAAAACGCTCCGCTCATTGTAAAAAAATGTCTTAGCTCTGTGAAAAAATATTTGACAGAATATGAGATAGTAGAATTAGATTCAAACAATTTATTTGACTATGTTTCTTTTCCGAATTATATAATTGAAAAACGGAATAAAAAAATAATAAGTGATACTCATTTTTCTGATTTGATAAGGCTTGAACTATTGATAAAATACGGTGGAATATGGATGGATGCAACGGTTTTGTGTACAAGCCCAAATATTCCTAAATATATTACAGATTCTGATTTATTTTTGTATCAATGTTTAAAACCAGGCAAAGATGGACATGCCATTGCAATTTCTAGTTGGTTTATCTCTGCGAAAACAAATAATATACTTTTGATTGCAACAAAAAACTTGCTTTATGAATATTGGAAAAAAAGTAATTTTATGATAGATTATTACTTATTACATATATTTTTTGAGATAGCAAGCAATAAATTTAGAGAAGAAAGAAAAAAAATTCCGAAAATTTGCAATTCAATTCCACATATTTTATTGCTTGAATTTTTTGATAATTATGATGATAAGCGGTTTGAGCAAATTAAAGATTTAACACCATTTCATAAATTGAGCTATAGATTTAGCGAAGAACTATTAAATAAAAATGGAACTTTTTATGATCTTCTTACAAAATTAGGTTGAGGTTATGAGAGGAAATTATGAATATTTTAGTAGATGCTCATGTTTTTGATAATGGTTTACAAGGGACAACTTCTTATATTAAAAATCTTTACAATATCATCGTAGATTTTCCGAATATTCAAATTACATTGTGCGCCAATGATATAAATAATTTGAAAAATATTTTTACTAATGAAAAATTTAAATTTATTACTTTAAAAACCAAATCTAAAATATGGCGGCTTTTTTACGAATTTCCAAGAATCATAAAAAAAGAAAAATTTGACTTTGCGCATTTTCAATATATCGTGCCTATGAAAAAAGAATGTATATATATAAATACAATTCATGATATTCTTTTTTTAGATTTTCCTGATTATTTTAATTTATTTTATAGAATTACAAAAAGATTCTTGTTCAAATTATCGGCGAAAAAATCAGACATAATTTTTACAGTTTCACAATTTTCAAAAAATTGCATTGCAGAAACCTTTTCAATTCCAAAAGACAAGATACATATTTTGCCAAATGCAGTTCAAGTTTCAAAAATATCAAGCATAGATGTAAAAGAAAAATATGGTATTAGGAATTTTATTCATTATGTTGCTCGCTTTGAACCAAGAAAAAATCAAATTGGATTGCTGAAAGCTTATTTAAACAGTGATTTACCCAATAATTATGATTTGGTTTTTATAGGAAGAAAAAAAGACAAAATAGAGAAAAAATATTATGAGAAATTCGTAAGAACAATTCCATCTGACAAGAAGAAAAATATTCATATATTTGAAAGCTTAAGTGATGAAGAATTGATAGCTTTTTACAAGCAATCATCTTGCTTTGTATATCCATCTTTTGCCGAAGGTTTTGGCATTCCTCCAATTGAGGCAGGTGTTAATTGCTGCAAGGTACTTTGTTCGAATCAAACCGCTATGGCTGATTTTGATTTTTTTAAGTATACATTTAATCCTAATAATGAAAATGAATTACAACAAAAAATATTAGAGGTCTTGAATGACAATGAATATCCATTTGAAAATACTAAAAATGAAATTATGAAAAAATATAATTTAAATGATATAGCAAGTTATTTTTACAATATTATCGCGGGGAAAAATGATTCCTAAAATTTTACATTATTGCTGGATTTCTGAACATATTCCAGAAAATATTTCCAAATATATCCAAAGTTGGAAACATTTTATGCCAGATTATCAAATAATTAAATGGGATTTATCCAATTTTGATATTTCTAAAAGTGATTGGGTCAGAGAAGCTGTGGAAAAAGAGAAATGGGCTTTTGCCGCTGATTATATTCGTTTGTATGCGGTATACAATTACGGTGGAATATATTTAGATTCCGATGTTGAAGTATTAAAATCATTCGATGATTTATTAGATATGCCATATTTTTTAGGAACAGAAAAACCTTTAATTTCCCCTTTGTGGCCAGAACCAGCCGTTTTTGGAGCGGAGCCAAAATGTTATTGGATCAGAGATTTACTGGATTATTACAAAGATAGACATTTTATTGTAAAGAATAATAAGTTATCAACTACAACATTGAATTTTTTTATACACAATATTTTAGAGAATAAATATGGTTTAAGTAAAATACAGAATAAAGAAGATTTTGATAGAGAAAACAAAAAAATACAATTGCTTCCAGATGATTATTTTAGTCCGAAGAATGGTGATACTAAAGAAATTTTAATCACAAATAATACATATTGTATTCATCACT